>Ga0208162_1000358_pt1 | contig 26760 bp, 40 predicted proteins | sample CB_VirMetaG_4_FD_184539 | JGI IMG/M metagenome (GOLD analysis project Ga0208162, IMG submission 184539) | Freshwater to marine saline gradient viral communities from Chesapeake Bay - CB_1508_1M Viral MetaG (SPAdes) (version 4) | ecosystem: Environmental > Aquatic > Marine > Coastal | place: USA... | reverse complement strand
AAAACTTTCCATCTTCAGGATCGGTTCCGGCAAATATAGCAGGGGCACCATCCCATTTTACATGTAGATCAACTTTCTTCTTGGATTTTCCGACAAGCATGTCTCGAATAGAACGAACGAAGTTGATACCAGAACGCATACCATCAATACCGTACAGAAACATCAAGTCTTCAAGATGTTCAAGATGTAGATTTTTATTCGCGTCTTCTGTCAAGTATTGTATGAATGTTTGCATGATTTATTACTTTGCCCTCATATCATCTGGCCAGGGTTCTAATATATTTGCTCTACCACCAAGTGGATAAATACTAAACCTTGCCCCGATAATACCAAAATCTTTTCTATTAACTCCCTTAAACATCACCATCAATGTCGGAGCTGCTTGACCTGTCATAGCGTCTCCATTTAAATGCTCAGAACCATCTGCTGAAATTACAAAAGTTTTAGTATTTCCAACCCTTTTTAAATCAATAGTTCCTTGTAGAAGCATATCACAATTATCTATACTTCCTTTTGCGCCGGACTTATAAGAAGGACCATAAACAGCACGATTTTTTAAGTTTCTTGATTTAATCTTTCGGGCAAGTGTAACACCCTTTGGAAATTGACTACCTACAGGAAATCTAGCCTTAATTGCCTCAACAAAATCCAAAACTTCTTTATCCTCACTTATAACACCTCGATCTGCTGGATTCTTTCCATCGGCTTGTTTAGTAATACCACCCCATTGCCCAAATGCTTTGACACCCTTACCATCTTTATGTGAAATAAAAACCTTAGCATTTCCATTAACATCAGTTAAATGAAAATCAGATTTTGGAGTTCCCGGCGTGGACTCTGCTCCAGCTATACCTCGCCAAGTTTTTGTTTTGAATTTAATACTAATACTGTCCTCACCAATTTCATCTTTGGCTTCATTTATGAGTTTAATTAATCTAGCTAATTGTATATCCTCTTTTTCGGTTCCTGTTGTTTGCCTTCCACCAAAAGATGAATCTTTATGTATATTTGACCACGTTACAGATATTTGTTTACTTCCGTAATAGGCAGGAAACCCTTTAGCATTTGCATACCATTTTTCCAGCTTAGCCAATGTCCCCCCAGAAGAACTACCAAAAAGAGATTTAATAAATTTGTTATGTTCGGTTGTTTTTTTATAACCAATCTTATAACAAGTTCCATCTCCCGGCATACAAAAATCTTCCTTATTTACGATTTTTGTACGAAACTTTACAAAATTATCACGCTTTCTTAATTCATTTATAGACAGCGTTGCCATTGCCCGTCTCCCCCCTTAAAACAATACAATATTATTTATAAGAGAGAGTGGTTTCCGTCGCCATCATTTGAATAAATAACGTCCTTTATACCAAAGTTAGCAATGGCGCGCTGACAGCCGATACAAGGTTTCGAGTTACCCCATGTCAGTTTCTTTCCCGGTCCATTAGAATCATACTTTACACGGCAAACATACAGAGTTGCCTTTTCCATATCATCCTCGGAAATCTGTCTCAAAGCATTCTTGATGGCATCTGTCTCTGCGTGTAGAAAGATGGCATCATCATGCTCCGAAAAACGAGAATGAAACGGGTGTGACTTCTTCTGATTTACCCCGTAGGATATGATTTGATTTTTATATACGATTGCCGCAGCATGTCTCGCACCAGTACGATTCATGTCTCGATCAAGGTCACGAGCAATGTCAGCAAGTATCTCTAATACTTTCGCGTTTTCCATAATAAAAAGCAATAACCCAGAGTCTAGGTTGCGTGACCCAAACTCTGGGTTATTGGTCAAACCTACGCATTGGTGTCGTTCGACGCCTTGCCGAAGTTTGCGCCAAGAACATTCACGGTGTCGAGAATAAACTTGACGATCTTATTGTCACTCTCGTTAGGAGTAAGCGTAGCTACAATAGCTGCAACTCCAACAACGTGAACGATAATATCGAAAACACTCTTTAATAGTTCAACAGACATAATGATTCTCCTTTGATTGACAAAAATCTGTCCTTTTATTTAGTTAATAATAAAATCGGAAAACGCATTCCGATTTTTGGTAGATGAAGAAATGTCACTATCCTTCATCAAACCATCTTGTGCATCCTCCTCACAATCAAAGAGGCGCATCTTCTTTCGATCAACTCCAATCACAAATCTGCGCTTGGCAGTCATATCTGAGTAACGATTCTTGAGCTGTTTCACCATGATCTGATTCATCTCGTCCAGTTCATCTGTACGAATCAGCGCAAGAAACAAATCTGCCGTGGCAGGAAGACCAAAACTTTCTGCCACATCTTCCATCGAAACATCACTACTGGCAGACCCAGAACGATTGATCTGTGTCGCAGTAACGATCGGAACGACAAGTTCTACTGCCAAACCACGAAGTTCTTCTGCGATGCTTTTGATCTTTTCATAGCTATTTACATTGGCACCTCGATAAACCATAGATTGACACAAATTGATATAGTCGATGAAAATCAAATCGGGAACAAACTTCTTCTTCATCGAAAGCTCTTTGACCAAGTGTCGAAAGTGTCCTGCTCCAGCTTGAACGGTAGGATACTCCTTTACGATAAGTTTACCAATCGTCTTTTTTCGTAAAGACTCAATCTTCTTATCGTAAAGCTGTTTCGGAAGATTCTTCAGATCAGCCATAGAGACATTCATCAGGTTCGCATCTATTCTCTCAGAAATCTTTTCCTCTGCCATCTCAAGCGTAATATACAAAACATTGTGACCATCTGTCATTGCGCTTGCTGCCATATGACACATTGCCAATGTTTTACCAGCACCCGGAGATGCCATAAGAACATTCAGAGTTTTGTTTATCAATCCGCCTTCTGTAATCTCATTCAACAAAGTAATATCAAAAGGAATGTGTTCCTCTTTTCGATTGTAATAAGCAAACCGATCTTCGGAGTCCTCAATATAATCGTGACCGATATGAGAGTCGAAAGATACAGAAAGTGCTTCTGTCAACAGAGCAGGAATGGCACCCTTATCTTTCTTTGTCTCCCCATTAAGAATCTGAATAGATTCCATGATCGAGTTATAGATGGCTTTGTCTTGACAAAACTTTTCGGTCGTATCGTTTAGCCACTTCTCGTCATTGTTGGTGTCAGTCTTATCTATCTCAACGATTTTATCAACAACAGATTCATAAGAATTACCAAGGTTCTTTTTCTCTTCAACCTCGATAAGCAAAGAATCTTTTGTTGGATTTGTATTGTATTTGTTTATGTAATCTATGATCGTATCGAATACAATACGATCGACCTGATCGTGAAAATACTCACTGCGAAGAAAGGGAACCGCTGTTTTTATAAACGACTCGTCTTTCAAAAGACTCGCCAATATCACTGTCTCCGTCCGTGTTGTCATGCTCAACCCTCATACTTTTACTTACGTCTTCTTGAACTAAATCCATGAGAATAGTTACCAGAAGTTTATCAAAACTCTCTTTCATCTCATCGGGATACTGAACATCACGAATCTCTTCTGGAATGTGAATGACCTCGAATGAATACTCAACCTTTGGTTGCTCATCTTCTGTCTCAGGTTTCACAATACGGAAGTCGGCATATTTATAAATCATCCCCTCAAAAGGACCGCATGTAATTTCAACTGCGCCTTGTGTTGGATCATCTGGATGCCCAACCAAACTATAATACTCTTTGATATTGATTCCTTCACTCTCCCACATCTTCAACCTCCTTCATTGCCGAACCATAAAGAAATTCCTTCTGACATGCCTCGTCAATCTGATCGAGAATGTCCTTAGTGAAGTATTTATCAGGATTCTCCATAATCGTCTTGGCATATTGCTTTGACCCATCAGGGAGTTCAATGCGTGTAGAAACCTTCTTGAAGATACCATGATCGACTGCCACATCAATCAAACCGTAGTAACGATCCAAACCAGTATCATAGCGAAGAAGAACATCCACCATCTTATTCTCTTTAGTAAGACGAGACTTATAATTCCTACAATGAACCACATTACCAATGACTTCGGTTCCATCCTTTTCCTTTCGCTTGGATAGAAATACAATCGAATCCGCAGAATACTTTAGACCACTACCACCAGCAAGTTCCTTTGTTGGAAACATGCTACCAATACTGTCGTAAGTGTGATTGGTTACGATCATAGGAATACCCAACTTACCCAAGGCAATCGTCAACACACGAAACGCACCCTTTATCATCGGAGCGCGTGTCATATCTCTCTTGTCATTACCTTCAGTAACATCAGAAACTTCCTTTGAAGTAGAGAGCTGACCCAAACTATCAAGACAAAACAAAAGAGGGTGACGTTCACTTTCAGGAACATCACCAATCCTCTTTAGAATGTTCATGGCTTGTGTGCGAAACTCTTCTACTGTGGATACTGGAAGCATCGTGACTCGACGAGCATCAATACCTCGCTCTTCAAACATCGCACTCGTGATGGCAGACTCACTCTCAAAAAAGATGACACCCCCTTTTGGATTGTCTGTGAGAAACTGACGAATCATACCCATAAGAAAAAACGTCTTTCCTGTGGCAGACTCTCCAGCAAGCGCAGTGATTTTATTTCCCGGCAATCCCTTGTAGATGGAACCAGAAAGCAAAGCATTTAAAATATACGATCCCGTATCAGTATACGATGAAACGTCTGCGTATTGATCTACGAAAGGATTGATTTTACTCAAGTCACCTAGAAAATCAAAAGTTCCACTCATTATCGAAGCTCCCTAATCTCGTCACAAATACCAAAAGCCTTTGCTTCCTTCGCACTCAACCAAACGTCGTGAGCAGGAAGCAAAACCTCACGAATCTTCTTTTCATTCATTCCGGTACACTTCTTATAATGATCCAGAATCATCTTTGCCGTCAAATCAAATGCCTTCTTGGCAGTAAGAAGTTCATGTTCCTTACCCCACTTTCCCCAAGAATACTGATGAGATAGAATGGCAGTATTTGGAGTGAGTAAACGATGACCCTTTTGACCTGCCATGAAGATCATCAAAGCAGCACTCGACACCTCGCCCAACCCAATCGTGCGAATCGGAATACCCGATCCACGCATTGTATCAATAAGAGCAAACGCATCGGTAACAGATCCACCACTCGAATTGATAATCATCGTCAAACTTTCAGGTTGGTTATTTGAGAAGTTGTGGCGAAAGATCCACTCAATCGCGGGTCGAACGGAATCATTTTTAATATCATCCATCAACATGAACACGCCAGCCTTATCTAGTGTGTCACCATCTCCGCCAAACAAAGCACCCAGTACCTCGCTGGCAGAACTCGACGCATCGAGCGTTACTTCAACCACTTCTTCATTATTGTTTTCCATCATCATCCAAAAAACCTTTCTAGTGTGTTGACTTGTTCAGATTTCCATCCAATACAATTCAACAATACTTTTACAGGATCGAGAAATGTCTTCTCAAACTGTTTATCATAATCAACATAATCATTCAAACCAAACTCTTCAGGCAAAGCATTCTGTGTAGAGATCACAGATTCACCAATTGGATTTGGTTCTATTAGGTACATGAACTTTATTTTGTCTCCATCTTTAATAATCGGATACGTCAAATTCAAATTATGTTTTTGAATTAGACGATTGTAGTTGATACATCCCTTCACATGAATCGGTGTACCTTTTATATAGGTTCTGCCTTCGGTGTACCGTTCGATACCATTGACTCCACGAGGGAAAGCAATATCCTCTGCGGCAAGATTGTGAAACTCTTTCTTGAAGTTTGAAATATATTCCTGAACCTGTTTCTCAGTTCCATTCATAATAATTCCAAGAACGTCTTTGATTTTGTCTCGACAAACTTCCGGCGTAGAAGACTTGACGGATTCAAGACCCATCACCTTCAGCTTAGGTTCATTATAAGAAACTCCTTCATTGTCATATACGTTGAGAACGTATCTTTTCTTGGCAGTCCACAAACCAGTAGAAGCAATTGCTTCTCTCTTCATAACCATCTTTTGGTCATAGGCATTCATATATTCTGCCAGATCATTGTAGCACTCTTCGATGTAAGGTTCAATAGTTTTGTTACAAACCTTATCAAGAAAACGAACGATCTTGTGATTATCTTTTTCATTTTCAAATACAGACTCGACAAGTTTATCGAGAACAACATAAATGCTGTCTGTATCAGAAGCGAGAACATAATCAACATCACTCGTCTTCAATAGTTCATTCAAATACTCATTGATCCTCTTTTCAATCCATCGAATAGAAAGTTGACCAGCCTTGGTTACAGCCTCGGCAATACGGAGATCATAGAAACGAAAGTATTCATTTCCCAATGCACCATAAGCACTATTCAACTGAACCTTTCTGGCAAGCTGATCGTTATTATGTTTAGAGATTAGATTTACATATTTTCGTTTTTCTTCACCTGTAACAGTCTGTGCTTTTTGTTCGCACTCAATCATCTTCTTCTTTGACATTTTTCTTTTGTCATAAAGGTCTTGAAGAATCTCGGGAAGAAATCCTTGCGAATCTCTTTTGAAGAACATAAGATTCGGTGCGATCGTAAGATTATATATCTTGAGAAGTGAAGTATCAAACTCCTTGTCAATAATCTTATCGTACTCCAAAGAAGTGCGCCATGCGTCTTCCTTGAAAGAAGAAACCAAATCAGACTCCACCTGATTTTCTGTGAGCAACTTCTCTGGGGAAAGATTATACTGCATCATCAAATGTGGATAGAGTGAGTTCAAATCAAAAGAAACTACCCAACGATGAAACCCGACTTGAGGTTCTTTTACATAAGCACCTTCAAACTTCGCAGTCTTTTCTCCATCCTTTCTTTCAGGAAATACACGATTGGTTTTCTTGAGATGATGATAGCAAAGATTTTCCCACATTCTAACCTGTGAGAAAACATCACCGAAGTTTACCTTCGATGAATAAGTCATCGCGGCAACCATCTCAATCAACTTCATCTTGTCTTCAAGTCTTTCTACAAGCTCAACATCCTTGACGTTATATTCAATGAACTTATGATAATCTCTTTTGTAAAGAGTATGAAGACTACCAAACTCAGAGTAAGATAGCTTTCGTTCACCAAGCTCAACATTGGCAATATAATCAAGTCGATAACTTTCCCGATTTACATAAGTGAACTTTTGATAAAGCTCGATGTAATCAAGAACAGAAATCCCAGAGATCAAGTAGTTCGTAACTTCGGCTCCATACTTACCTGTGAAGGTTCGCGAGTCATAGTGTTTCCAAGGAGAGATTTTACGAGCTTCTTTTTCAGACTTGACGCGAGTGATTCGATTGATGATGTACGGAATATCAAATCCGTTTACGTTCCATCCCGTAACAATATCAGGGTATACACTAGACCAAGCACGAATAAAACGATCCAATAGATCAAGCTCGTCTTCACAAGAAATATAATCAATACCCCGAGCTGCGAGAGTATCTGCGATATTACATCCATCAGGTTCTCCATATCCAAAAACAAGAAACTTGTTGTTGAACTTGACTGCGATCGAAATGATAGGAGATGACGCGAACTTCGGATCAGGAAACCCTTCGTCAGACGCAACCTCAATATCAATATTGGCAACTACCAGTTTAGAAAAATCATAATCAATCTCACCGGGATATTCATCCCCAATGAAAGTCGTGTCGTACCTATCGTAACCATAAATCGGAAAATTGTCTACATCCTTATATTGTTCGATGAAGTTACGAGCTTCCTTTATTGTTTCAAACTTCACGGGAGCAACATGCCTACCATCAAGTGTAGTATACTTTGTTTTATCTTTCGTAGGAACAAAGCGTACCGGGCTATACTTCAGCTTCTTATCGTATCGCTTACCTTCACCATTCACACCACGAAGGAAGATATAATCACCAACAACTTTGACGTTCGTATAAAAACTCACATTCACCTCAATCAGAGTTCGTCAATCATATCTCCCAACTCTTGAGAGACACGCATTAAATCTTCAAGCCTTCGCGAAATGTCCATCAACTCCTCAAACACTTCGATGAACTTGGCTTGAGCTTCAACTTTCTTATGCCTGTTAGATTCCGCATTCTCGTCAAGCATTTTACCAAGCTCATCCAAATCGAGGACTTCTTGATAATCAAACACCGGACATAGTTTTTGTGCCACCTCACAATGACCATGAAAAGTCACGTCAGGAATTTGTTTATTGATTTGTTTACATAAAGATTGTAGACTTTCAAACTGCTCATCAGTGAAATCGGAAATAGTGTTTCCCGCAAGACAAATCGCAATCGTTCCTACGTTGTGACCCTTTTGTGCAGCAGGTGTCTGTTCAAGGTTTCTGCCAACTTGAATCATCCCATCAAACTTGATGAAGTAATGGTATCCAATGTCACTCCAACCATTCTTCAGATGCCAAGATCGAATAACTGAAACATCATCGTGAGCAGGTAAACTAGAAGCGGAACAGTGTAAGAATACTCGATCAATTTCACGCTTCGGTCGATTGAAAATCAATTCCATAATAAAGTCTCCTAATGAAAGAGGGGGAGCAATGCTCCCCCTCTTGTTTATATATTACAAAGTTTTGTTGATCGGAATCTTTTTCGGAGAATCCTTTTCCGGTACAACATTCTCCAACGTAATCGTCAAAAGACCATTGACCAGATCCGCTCCAGTAACAACAACAGTAGGACTCAATGTCCATACTCGCTTGAAGTTACGCTCCGCAATTCCTTGATGAAGTCTAACTTCATTCTCGGCAACCACATCATTCTTCTTGTCGGACTCGACAGTCAGCTTATCATCCAGAACAGTTACCGAAACTTCATCCTCAGTAAATCCCGCAATCGCAAGTTCAATACGAAACTGATTATCAGAAACCTTTACGATGTTGTAGGGAGGATAAGATGCCCCTTGCGAAGCTCCGACTCCCGTAGATAGAAGGCGATCAAAGATTTGATCGAATCCTAAAAGAAACGGATCGTTGCGAAGTTCGTTGAAAACATTGGGCATTCTATATGACGTTGTGATTTTATTCATTGCTTTTTCTCCTTATAATAAGCAAGTTATATTCAACAAACCCAACTTTGGCATTTGTTGAAACCTAAAGGTAAGCACAAGTTTGAAACTTGTCAACCCCTAATCTTCTATTTCATCAATTTTTTCTTTCACTTCTTTTGCGAATAATGCCATTGCCCACTTACCATTATAGGTCATCGGTCGTTCAGCATCGTTCGCAGACTCAAAGGCAAACTTTCTTCCCCTGACGCGAGAAAAGAATTGTCCCTTGGCGTCTCCAAAGATAGGCTTTCCAACTACATGTTTTTGATTGTAGTCTGGAAAGGCATCTTCTCTTTTCGAGGTTCCGATCAACACACCGGGTTGATTGTATTGAACACTCAAAATACTATCTTGATCGTATAGGCGACCCAGCTTGATTAAATCCTTTTCGAGCTGACCACCATCATCACCCTCGACATTATGATTGGCAACAAAGAAAGACTCTTCACCCACTTCTCTTTGAGTAGGTGTTTGGAAATTTTCCCAATAGCTACCCTTGACCTTGATAACAGAATATCCTCTGGTCAAAAGATATGCGAGAAGTTTCTTATTGTCTGCCTTGTTTAGCTGCTTGCCTTTGTCACCTCGATATGCGGTTACGGCACCAACAGCATAATTCTTTGTCTTTTCGTAAATTCTATTTAAACTTGCTTCTACTAAATTCAAAACAACTCTCCTACTTCGACTTGTTACCTATATTATATTTAGCAACGAGATTCCAATTTGATTTATCTTTGTGTGAAATGATTTTGATTTGGCTTAGTGAGACTGTAGGTTCAACACTCTTCTTTGGATCTACCAAACTCAACAAACCCCACTCTGCCAAAAGATTGACAATGGTATTTCTTCTACCCAAATCCGTTTCATTGAATGTAGATACCTTTCCATCCAAAGCGAAAAGTTCTTTGAAATGAACGATATAATATTTGCCGCGCTTGTGTAAAATGTGACAAGATTGAAAGAGAGTTCTTTCTTTTCTACTTGCGATTCCAATACGAGTAAGTGTTTCTCGTATCTTCAGGAAGTCTTCATCGTCATTTAGGTCAATCTCTACCAACGAGTTTAGGTCTACTGGTAAAATTAAATCTTCACTTCTTTGCTCGCTTTCCATTTTTTATCCCACCTCTTTCCAATTTTTTATGAATAAGAGATAGCTGTTCACCTGTCAAAACCTTTATAATCTCATGTGCTTTTACATTACTGCAAGAATAATACTCCTTGATTGCATCAATGTCTTCATCTTTATCAGGCTTCAACCATCTCGAAAATCGTTTCTTTTTCCTAACACTATTTAGGAAATAGTCGTTTTGTAGACGGTTATCAAGCTGACTGCGAAGGTTCATCTCGTTAGCATAAAGCACCGTATCTTGAAAATAAGACAAAGTACGATTGATAATAAACGGAGGATATTCCTTTTCTGCGAGCGGATCATCTTCCATAAGGTTCTTTTTACTTAGATTGATTGCTGTCAGAAAGTCACCAAGTTTAGCCATTGTCAGTATCCCTTTTTTTCTCTGCTAAACAAATCCTCTTCACTCTCTTCCGTGTCATCAACGGGTTCGTAATACTCTGAATTGTTTTTCAGAAGACCACCAACGTATGCGCCGACGACAAGAGAAAGAACAAACCAACAAACGATACCAAGAACAATATACATTAATTATCACTCCCAAGAAACAAAAGACCCTCACCTTCATAGCCATCTTCAAGAAACTGTTTCATAAACTTTTCGGCTCCATCCTTTTTCTTGAATGGACCGAAAATATTGGCTACAGGCTTCAAGTATTCTACCACACCTTCAAAATCAATAATGTAGAATCCTTCATCCCTTTTAACGATGTTAAAATATTCCTTCATTACTTGAATTCACCCTCCACCATAAGTTCAGTCAAAAAAGCAACCATGTTAATTTCAGCATCGGCAACATAGGCTCCCTTGTGTTGATAATCCGCAAGCAGAATAACCGCACGAGGAATACTCTGTGACTTCAACGAATCAAACAAACCATCATAGATCAAACGAAAGATACGAGTAGGATCAGAATCAAGATTCTGAACAACCCACTTCCTCATATCTTTCCAGTTCTTCGATTTGAGAAATCCCATCAAATCCTTGATTGACTTTTCACTGATGCTGGTAAGAATGCCAGCATCAATTACACCGGAAACAGAATATCGCTGAAGCTCATTCAGGACTCGTCGAAAATCGGGAAAGTGCTTGGTGATAAGCTCAACCAAAACCTTCTCATTATACTCAATATCTTCCTTCTTGAGAATATCGACAACACGCTTCAAAAACTGAAGAGCGAGCTTCGGGCTATCCTTCTTGGAAAAACGAAAATCAATCACACTACACCGACTATGAATCGGTTCAATGATTCGATTCTTGAAATTACAAGTCAGAATAAATCCACAATTCTTTGAAAACTCTTCGATGAACCCACGAAGCGCAGGTTGAGTAGAAGACGGATTCAAATAATCTGCCTCATCCAGAATGACCATCTTTCGCTTTCCCGTACTCGTGAAAGAAATACCGGAAGCAAAGTTGCGAATGTCATTACGAAGTGTATCAATGTTTCCACTCTCAGAACCATTGATGATGACATAATCAACACCAAGTTCTTCACAAAGTGCGCGAGCAACAGTCGTCTTCCCCGTTCCAGAAGTTCCAGACAAAAGAAGATTGGGAGTGTCGCCGTTCTTGACAAACTCTTTGAATGTGTTCTTCAGTTCTTTAGGAAGAATACAATCATCAATCGTTCGCGGGCGATACTTTTGACACCAAACAAAATCATCATTCATATTCATTTTTCATTTCCATTTCCGACGCAGAACACCCCCCACGACCATAAAGATCGTGAAGGGTGTCTGGGGGTTCAGCGTCTAACAGTTCTATTTAGTCAGTTAAAAGACGAGTAGTTTTTCTGAGGAGCGATGAAGTATTCCAGCTCGATCGTCTTGTGAGTAAAGTGGCAGATGCCAGCTTTGTATACCGTCACAATATAATCACCGGGATACAACTTCAACACGTCTGCATCAAACGTACAAGTAAAGTTCGTGCTTGAGTCAAAGTCTTCCGTAGGAATACTAATATCAAACTCGTTCTTACTCTTACTCGACTTGTCACAAACGGAAGCAAAGATGCCACCGCTCTTCGTATTGAACGCAACGTGAGGAAGATTCAAAACTCCCGACGACTTCTTAATCGACTTGATATTGTCTCCAGAAAGATCGAATCTAACAAAGTCTTCGGTAGGAAGATTCATCTCCTTTGGAGCAATACAACTCGACAGAAGACTTGGATCAGAATAAGTGTAACGAATACTCCTACTCGAATCCGACGAAAGAATGAATACGAAATCATCCTCAAATTCAAAGACAGGACTGTCTCCGACAAGAGAGCTTGCGTTCAAAAACTCATTCAAATCATAAATCCCAAACTTCTTTGGGAATGTCTCGTCAACAACTGCCTTGACCAGAATACAACGATCCTCTGAAACAGAGGAAATGACCGATCCGGCGTCAACGACGATCGAACCTTGAATGGTCGAGAAGTTTCCAAGAATTGAAAGAGTGTCTTCACTAATCTTCATTATGTTTATCTCCAGAATTGTTTTCGCTGAAATGCATTAGTAACAGAATATAATGGATTGCTTTCAATAAGTCAATAGGGTTTTTTCCTTTTTTTCTTCCGTACCTCGCAATATATTTCATCGCATTACCTTGGCAGAATTTTTCTGCTACGCCAATCGAGTTCAACAAATCTTGTATTTGAATACCGTCATTGCTTCCTCCGACATAATGAGATGAGTATGTTGTTTCAATATAATCTTTGACCTTTTTCAGATTATCTATTTCATCATATTTCCACATTATGCTTTACTCTGTTTCTTTTCCTTTCTCTTCTTGCGACGCTCCTCTGCTTCCTTTCGTCTGCGTTCGGCGCGAGTCGCAAGCTGCTCTTCGCTTACCTTCGGAAACGGAATCACCGGCTGCGGCGGTTCTACTTGCGGAGGTTTGATTTGGAATGGCTTTCCAGATCCAGCCATCTTCGCAACAGGACGATCAATCACGCCACCGTGCGAAGCATTTGGAAGCTGTGCGATTGCTGGAAGATTTCCGGCAAACACATAAGATCCAATATGCTGTAGCTGCATCCACGGGCACATCCAAACCTTGAAACCAATCTTTCGCGACCACTGACAGAACATGTAGTCTTCGGATAGATAACGCTTAGACTGTGGATCAATGATGGTATCAAAGAACGCAGTAATCTCACGCGATCCATCGAAGTGTTCCGAACGATTATGATCGGGAAGATACGCAGCAATGTCTTCGTACTCAGTCGCATACTTCTCAAGAACCTTGCGCTGAATACACATGAATCCAGTACCACCCTCTAGCACTTCAACGGGTTCACCGATTGCCATGCGTTGAGCGCCGCCAACTGGATTGAACACAAAGTCACCAACATACTGTTCGAGTGAAGCAGGGTTTCCATCGGGCGGAATACCATATTCAACAGCAGCAGCGATTCGCTCCCATGCGATACACTTCTTCGGATAGGGACCGCAGACAATATCCTTATCAGAATCGTCTGCTGCCAATGCTACCATCGCAAGAACATCGTGTGGGTTGAAACCAATATCACTATCCAGAAAAACCAAGTGGCTAAATCCAGATCGAAGAAACTCATCACAAATATAATTCCTTGCTCGCGTGATTAGACTCTCATTGAAAAGATAAAAGAATCGAAGCTCGATTCCCATGCTGGCACACATCGCAGAAAGATCATTACATGACTTTGCGTACATACCATGACATTGCCCACCATACATTGGAGTGCCGACAAAGATTTTCTTCTTTCGCATCTCCTCCATAGTTACTTCAAGTTTCACTTCAAAACCTCCATTTACGAACCTGTCGAACCGAACCCAGAAGATCGTTCTGTGGTTTTCTCCGGTCGAACATTAATTTCTCGAATCAAATATGTTTCGACTGCGACAAGCTCGCCTTGTGCAATCCTTTCATTATGTATAATCGTTTTCGGCATACCAGAAAAATTATACACAGAAATAAAAATCTCTTCCTTATAATCAGCGTCGATCACACCTTCTTGATTACAAAGTGCGACGCCACTCTTGAATGACAAACCAGATCGAGGATGAACTCGAACGGAATATCCCGAATGAATATCCGCAATCAATCCAGTTGGAATCAACGCACGATGATGCGGATTGATTGTGAAAGAAGAATCATCCTTCACTTCATGGTTTTGATAGAAGTTGTTGAACTCATCTCGATACGAGATTTTATTTCCCGGTGTCAGACACGCATGAAAATCAAAACATGCGGAATCCTGTGTTGCGAACTGAGGAATACTTGCGTTCTCATCCAACTTGTAAAAATTCAAAAGACCAAGACCCATTACCAATGCCTCCTCAAAATATCAATAACAAAACCAACATTCGCAACAGCGTATGAACCAAATGCGAGTGCCAAACCAACTTCACCATGTCTCAAATATGCGGCAGTCTGTAGTAAATATAATACCGATGCCATGATAAGAGGAGCAGGCGAGTCAATGAAAAAGTGTGTAACCGAATCAACCATGAGAAGCACCGCATGTTAGGCGTGATAGTAGCGGCGATACAGAAATGCCGCGAGAAGAATAATCCCCTCGCGGCTCGTAGTTTGTCAAGTTATCATCACAAATATACATTACAAATAAATCCTTTATGCGTTCAAGTAAATATCCAAGACCTCGGAAACAACTGGATGGCGTTCTACTTCATCCGGTGTAAACTCGACGGTTCCTATCATATTGGAATGTCGAATAGCCAACCGATCAATAAACATCTTCAATCCATTTTGTTGGTATCCTCGATCAAACTGTTCCAAATCTCCGGTGACTACTATTTTACTATTGTCACCGATTCTTGTCAACAACATTTTCATCTGACTGTCCGTGGCATTTTGCATTTCGTCTGCGATGATGATGGCATCCTTGAATGTTCGTCCTCGCATGTATGCCAACGGAGCAATTTCGATTACATTGTCCTTGACCATTTTTTCAATCTGACCTGTTGAATAATACTCCTCGAAAATATCAAACATGGGTCGCGTCCACGGACCCATCTTTTCTACTAAAGTTCCCGGCAAAAATCCATGCTGCTCGTCAACACTTACTGCCGGTCTTGTGATTACAATCTTTCTTACTAAACCTTCTCTAAGACTTTTGATTGCGTATAGTGTGGCGATAAGAGTCTTTCCCGTACCTGCCGGTCCTATAGCAAAATTAATATGTTTATTTGGATTCTCCAAAAGACTGATTAAATATCTTTGCTTCAGATTTCGAGGTGTTATAATCACCTCTTTTTGCTTTCTTCTTATGAGAGAATTTGTCTCCTCTTCCACTAGCTGTAAATACTCGGCTTCCTTAATCTTGAGTCTTCTGTTTTTACGTCCCAAACAAAACCTCCCGCAGCCTCACAAAAGTATTTAGCAGATGAGAATGTTCAAGAATCTTCGTGTTCCTCCGGGCGACCTTCGATCAAATCTTCCCAGAGTTGAGCATACACAATACCAAACTCGGGACCATGTGTACCATACTTCATCGTGCGAGCTTCTTCTACTCTGGTGTTGTTTGACCATGTAAGAGCATGGGCAAGTTCGTGTATCATATTGACTTTACACAAATCTCGCCCATGCGATGTTTTCAAATATTCTTCATCGAAAGCAATTTCAATATATCTTTTAGATCCCTTGCCTTTCAACTCCGTTGTCGCGTAGCAATCATCCATTTGCTTTTCAGGCTTGAAGACTACCTTGATCGGAAAATAAGGAACATGCCCTAACCACTCTGCGTGTTGAACAAGATCACGAAGCAGTTTTCGAGTAGCTTTGTTCTCTTTACTCAAAGACATAAAGACTCCTATAAAAAATGGTCGGGGATGTAGGAGTTGAACCTACGACCTTTCGCTCCCAAAGCGAACACTCTACCAGACTGAGCTAATCCCCGTATAAAAAATGTGGTAGTGGAAAAGATTAATGATAGGCAAACGCTAACCCGGAGGAGACAACGCGGGGCTCATCATTATTCATCTTTTCCCATCAGCCAAATGCTACCACTCATTTGGGTCAAGAGGAGCCCCCTAATGACAACGGTTAAAAATGGTGCCGGGTGCGGGACTGGCGCAGACCAGCGGTTTCCGCACAGTAGTTTCACTTAGTAAAAATCTCTACCACATCTTCGATTTTGCAGCTCGTTCGCTCGTGTTCGTACTCATCGAACGTGTCGAATGCGTGATGGAAGCATCTGCACGCTGGGTCTTCGCAGAAGTAGACAGATGCTTTACATGCAGAACAAGCGTGACGAAGAAGATACTTATTTCTTTTTGCCATTTCTAAAACTTAGTGCGCTCGTCGAGTAGAGCGTCGGTCAGGTTTGCGTCAGACAAATCCGCGCTGCGAAGATCCGCGCTGCGAAGATCCGCGCCGAACAGGTCCGCGCCGAACAGTTCCGCGCCGAACAGTTCCGCGCCGTCCAGATACGCGCCGCGAAGGTTCGCGTTGCTCAGGTCCGCGTCGGTCAGGTTCGCCCAGCGCAGGTTCGCGTCGGTCAGGTTCGCCCAGCGCAGGTTCGCGTCGGTCAGTTTTGCGCGGCGCAACGTCGCGCCGACCAGAGACGCGCAAAACAGGTTTGCGCTAGTCATGCTCGCGTCGATAAGGTCCGCGCCGGTCAGGTTCGCGCCGGGCAGGAACGCGCAGTTCAGGTCCGCCCAGCGCAGGTTCGCGCCGGTCAGCTTCGCTCCGCGCAGGTACGCTCCGCGCAGGTACGCGCCAGTCAGGTTCGCGCCGATCAGGTCCGCGCGTTTGCCGCCTTTCTTTCGATTGACCCAGAGTTCGTGCAGCCTGAGAATTTCTTCCAGTTCATCGCGACTATAAGTCTTCATTATTATTATTCCTTTCACTATTTACTATCAAAATAATGGTGCCGGGTGCGGGACTCGAACCCGCAAGACCTTGCGGTCGGAAGATTTTAAGTCTTCTGTGTATACCAATTCCACCAACCCGGCAAATGAAATGGAGAGCCCGCTCGGAATCGAACCGAGAACCTAGAGGTTAAAAGCCTCTTGCTCTAACCAATTGAGCTACGAGCCCATCAAATATCTGCTACCAAACTGTGAATATCGGAAACACCCCAACAAGACGCAGCGACCATGCTGTTACGATCACTGCGGTTATCAGACCCCAAAACATTTTCTCTAAAGTTGTCATTCAAATCTCTTCGATCAAATCAGTGATATACTTTACTAGGTCTTCCTTGTTTGGAAAAAACCATGTGTCTGATTCGTGATGACATAAGTAGCCATTGTTGATCTTTTCAACGTCAAAATTCAAAGATCCGATTTGTGAAGTTTTCCTCGGAACTAATCCCATCGTCATATTCAAATTTCCTTTTTCCTTTTTTAAGAAATGGCGCACCCGGCAGGACTCGAACCTGCGACCCGTTGCTTAGAAGGCAACCGCTCTATCCAACTGAGCTACGAGTGCGTAAAAACGAAGTCCCCGCCTCTCGTCACAGAGGCGGCATCTTCTGTTGGCGGTCCTTACTGCTACCTCGCCCTAACCGGCTCCGCCGTGACGAGCGTCCGGGACTGGCGCAGACCAGCGGTTTCCGCACAGTGGTTACAGATAATCAAAATGGAGCCGACTGTCGGAATCGAACCGACGACTTCGATATTACAAGTATCGCGCTCTTCCATCTGAGCTAAGTCGGCTTAAATTGAGCTAGGGGTCCATGTCTTGAATACGTTCAACCAACTCGCTGATGCGAAGCAATCTATCGAGTGGCGAACTATTCAAAAACTCATTCAAAACATCTTCATCCAAAGATTCACAAAGAACATTCTCGTGAAGGTATTGAAATCTCTCGCGATCATATTGAAGTTCGAGTGTGTTGGCAATCGCAGCAACATCATCAGAAGAGTAACCGTAACTCGATGATTCCAATATAACTGAATCACGAAACGTCAACCCAATGTCATCAAGGAAACGACCATGCGCTGCCATGTAAATATCATCGAGTTCGTTTTCGTCAGAAATCATCGTAGTCATCTTCTCCTACCATGAAAGCATACGGATCGTCTGCGTCGAACATATCACTGAAAAGGTCATTCAGGTTCGATCGAACCTTGTTCAATGCCAACTCCAACTTGACCTTACTATTCTTATCAAGAGAAAGCTCCGACAAAATATCATCTACCGGAGAAAGTAACTCAACAATAATCTCATTCTTCACTTCAATACCCTCCAACAATTTCAAGCTCCCGATCCATGTCTTCCAAAAGACAAGAAATCAAAAGGTGAATGTGACCAATCAGTTGACTCGTTTTTTCGTCAACAACTTCATCAGACAAAACACTAAATTCAGAATCAATACGATTGATCGTTTTCTCAACAATGTATTTAATATGCGATTCCATTACTACTTATCCTTTTTGCCAAGGCACTTCAGAACCTTGATTCGATTGATATGAGTTTCCTCAATATTCTCATAAGCATTATGAGAATGACGCTTGATGGTAGCATTCAAAATATAACAGTTTCCCGGCTCGATCGGATCTTTGTTGAACTCAATGTGGTCTGAGAAACAAATAAACAAATTACCATCCTCATCGACAAACTTGAATACGCTGTAAGAATTTCGCGTTGGTCGAGAGGATTCAAATCGAAGAAACAAAGCGCGACGATCACCCACAAAATACATGTGCTTTGAGGGAAGATTCGTTTTGCCTACCGGACGAGAAACGTCGATTCCATCATATTTAGTTTCAATAAAAGAACCGGGCATATAATCAAAACTCCGAAGATGTTAGGCGCGTGATAGTAGCGACAAAAAAATGAATGGTACTCCCGGCGGGACTCGAACCCGCGACCACCGCTTTATAAGAACGGCACTCTAACCGACTGAGTTACGGGAGCATACATTCATTTAGGTTCCGTATTAGAACGGAGCGAGAGTGTCACCATCGGAAACCGTTTCCGACGATCCAGCTTCAGAAGCAGCAGCCTCGACAGTAGTGGCGTTGGCTTCCGCATCGAGCTTCTTGTAAAGGTCGATGAAGGACTCCTTCGTCTCGTCGTCGAAGCGAGCGACACAAAGCTCGACTGCCTTGAGTCGATCACCGAAGATCGAGTACGCCTTGGCAATGTGAATCAGACGCCGAGTAGCAATGATCTCATCGACACCACCGTCGAAGAAAGTCTTGCGAATCGTGTCTGCCCAGTTGACAAGGTTGGCAGCAAACTCGTCGTCCTCGGAACCGAGGAGCTTGAGTTCCTTGGCAACGATCTTCTTCTCGATCGTGACCGAAGGATAAGCCTGCTCGAACGTGATCGGGAACCGCTCAAGGAACGCCTCGTTCAGAACATTCGTTCCGATGAAGCGACCAGCATCATCACCCTTACCCTTGGTGTTGGCAGTAGCAACGATGTTGAACCCAGCAGCAGGTTCGACGAGTTCACCGATCTTCTTGAGGAAGAGCGGCTTGCCTTCAAGCACCGGCTGAAGGCACATGATCTTGTTGGAAGCAAGATCAATCTCGTCGAGGAGCAGAACAGCACCACGTTCCATCGCTTCGACAACCGGACCCTTCTGGAAAACAGTCTCGCCGTTGACCAGTCGGAAGCCGCCGATCAGATCGTCCTCGTCAGTCTCGATAGTGAGATTGACTCGAACGCACTCGCGATCAGCCTTGGCACATGCCTGCTCGACACCGAAGGTCTTGCCGTTACCAGAAAGACCAGTGATGAAGACCGGATAGAACATCTCCGAAGCGATGATCTGGTGAATGTCGTTGAACGAACCGAACGGAACAAAGTTCGACGACTTGCTCGGAACCAGACTGTCAAGCAGACCAGAGCGAACCGAACCAGCAGAAGCAGACGCCGGAGCATCGGCAACAACGGGAGCAGCAACCTTCGGAGCAGCAGCCTTCTTGCTCTTGCGAGCAACCTTCTTCTTCTTCGGAGCAGCAGCAGAAGTACCAGACTCGAACGCAGCAGGAACAGCATACAGTCCGCGACCAGCAGCAAACTTGCCGCCCATCAACCAAGTCGGAGTGGGAAGGTCGTGCTTCTCGCAAAGATGCAGAACATCCTTACGAGAAATGGTGTCACCAAACTCATTGCGAGCAAGCTCGATGAACTTGTTCTTGTCGGCAACAGTAGCACGAGACTGACGATTAGACATAATGAAATGAACCCCTTGTTTTTTATTGAAAATCGAAAGTGAAAAGTTTACGAAATAGTTTCCGCAAACTTGTTGATGAAGACCCGAGAAGAAACCTTCTTCTTGGAACCAGTCTTGAAGGCAGTACGAATCTTGCTCAAAGAAGCATTATCCGCGACGCCATCGAGAATGTCACCGTCATCAAAGTCGAGTGACTTGCCAGCCTTGATAAGAAAGCGAGCATCGTATCCAGCATTGTACGAAACGATAACACCATCCTTCTTGAAGGTTTCGTACTGAGCATCAGTCAGATTTTCGCTGACGCGATTGTCAGTATAAGCATTAGCAACAATCCTACGAGTCTTGGCACCAGAGAACGGAATCAAATAGAAACCGATCGTGCGAATACCACCGAGTCGCGCCTTGATGCAATCAAGGAGAAAGCCGGTCGAGTGATCCATGCGACCCTCAGACTTGAAACGAGTTCGGGTGTGTTCGTCGTAGAAGTAATGATCCTCCGTATTGCAACCATTATAACCAACAGACTCGCGACTGCCGCGATCAGGACTGTTCTTCCATTGTCGAATGGCATTGGAACCGCCGTCGGAAAGAATGATGAAGTTACAAATCTGAACACGAGTTCGACGCTTGAAATCATCAAGAATGCCATAGGCATAAATCAGAGTATCATCCAAAGGTGTCGAACAGAGGTAGTCAGACTTGATCGGTCGAAGAAGGTAAGTATACTTACTCATCCAATCAGTCGAATCTGTGCCTCGTGAGGTATAGACTCGCCAATACTCTCGCATGAAGAAGAGATATTCCAATGCGCGCTTGAAGTCTTTCGGCTTCAACTCCGAAGAAATAAACTTGCGAAGATACGCACCGGGATCAACAACAACATCATTGAGAGCATAGGGATGATTGACATCACGATTCGCAACACGAAACTCGTCATTGAATCCGTAAACCTCGAAAGGAATCTGGACTCGCTTACAGAACATGACCAAGTTAATCAACTGGTCAATCGTACCAGACATATTACGAACCATCGAACCCGAAAGATCGAGGTACATAACCATGCCATGATTCTTGCCATCGGGCATCATCGTCTTGCGAAGAAAAATATCCTCCTCGTACTGGTAAGCATGGAGCTTACCGACATTGATAGAACCAGTCCGAGACACCGACGATCGGCGATGCTGATCCGCAGCCTTACGCATCTCAAACTCTTTGGCAAGCTGAGAAACGATCGGCTTGGAAGCCGAAAGGAACCGACTAGTTTGCTCGCGAAGATCAGCAAAGAACTGTGAAGCGGCAGCGTCATGAAGAGAAGTGGCAACGTGAGCATCAAACTGATCGAGAATGACCAGAGTATCGTCGATCATCGACTTCCAATCGACACGCTCGAAAGGAATGTTGAGATTACGAGAAACCTTGGCATTACGATCAATCAACGAATCCATCGCATCGCGCGAAGCATTGTCGGTGATAGTGACGAACGACGGCGAATCGTCATCGTTACTGCTACCAGCATCACCGGAAGCAGTACCCTCACCATCGGCATCCGACTCGGCATCAGCGTCGGCATCAGCATTAGCGTCGGCATCAGCGTCGGCATCAGCGTCAGCGTCAGCGTCAGCGTCAGCATTAGCGTCAGCGTCAGCGTCAGCATTAGCGTCGGCATCGCCCGAAGCATCGTCACTATCCGAAGACGAAGCATCGGAAGAATCAGAAGAAGCCTCCGCACTTTCACCAGACTCATCACCAGACTCATCAGTCGCGCTGGAAACGGAATCGTTGGACTCGTCGCCATCGCTAGTGTTGGAGTCATCGTCACTCTGCGAACTCTGCTGCTGTTGTTCCTTCTCTTGCTGTTCCTGATCTACAAGATAGTCGTAAAGATCGTTGGCATAGACAACAGCATCCTCGAACGATTCGAGATTGAACCCTCGATTGAGGAAGTCAGTCTCGACACCATCGGCGAAATGAATAATGTCAGCACCAGCAGAACCCATCTTGAACCGAAGGTTCAGGCGATCGGCAAGATTCTGTTCAGGAATATCGGCAGCAGCGACACCGAAGAAACCAGCAGAAAACAGCCGATCATAGCCAGCAGCAAAGTCGGCGCGAAGACCGGGGTACTTGCGCTTGACACGCTTCTCAATGCGAACATCCTCGGCAATGTTGAGGAGTCCCATATAGGGAGTATTGAGAAGCTCCTTGCGAACCAACGGATGATCGAAACCATCAGCCGGAGTAAACAGAGCATGACCGATCTCGTGACCCGCAAACAGAAGATAAACAATCTTCGGAATATTGTTCCAAGCAGGAAGAGTCAGAACGCGCGTCGAAGGAGTGAACGAAGCAGTCTTCGCAGCAGGATCGTGAACGATCGAAAGATCCTCGCGAGCAAGCAACTTCGCAAGCTGATTGATCGACTCAAGATTGACGATGCTGCGACCAAACCGAACTTCGCGACGTTCGCGATCATCGAGCAGGGAATCGGTATTGAAAGAAACGGACATTATATTGAAGACCTCGTTAGGCTAGATTAGAAAGAAGACCGAGAAGAACGAATCTCGCGAGCGACGCGAGAGTGAGCAGCGCGAGACTTATGGAGCGCAGTGACCGTCGAACCGGAACCAGCGCGAATCTTGTTTCGCTTGAAACCGACGGAGTTCCGCGTCGGAAGAACCTCGATCGAACCACCGTTCGCGAGGAATGCCTTCATCGCCGGAGAATCGGTGAAACCGGAAGAAAGCCGAAGCGTATGATCGGCAGCAGCGCGAGTGATGCGAGGAGTCGGCTTCGGAATAACGATCGAAGCAAACTCGCGACGAGCTGCCTTGACCCGAAGCGTAGCAGATCGAGCAGCGGCAGCGGCGCGCTTGCGAATAAAGGAAGCAATCGCAGCGGGTCGCCGATGAATAGGAAGAAGAAGGATCGACTCGGCAACGTCGATCGGAGCTTCGCCCCCAATCGCAAGCAGAATCGAGGAAAGAGAAGAAAGCTCGGAAAATTCAGACATTTGACACTCCTCTGGAAAGCCCCCTAAAGATACTCCCCCGCAAGGGTATAGTCAATAGGTTTCCCCGAGGGGGGTAAAAATAGTTGGTTTGTAAGTGGTTGAAAACAAAGGGTTTTTAGACTTTTTTTTCTAGGTGCCTTATATTCGTTCTCAGCGGGCTCGATTCTGGAAAATCGTAGGGGTTCCCCATCACCCGAGGGGAATACGAAACTGGGTCGCCGAGAATCTCCCGACGACCCAGTAAATCTAAGCACATAGTTTTTGTGTCAAGGCCCAAGAAAAAAATACAATTTTGAAAAATCGCATATACATATCATAGAGACTTCAAAAAGAAATTATAAAGACAGTCATTATAATCAAAAAAATATTTTATTTGAACCTATAATAAAATTGTTGATCCGAAGGATCAACATCGTCCGAAGGACGATTCATTAGAAACTAATTTTACCAAATGCTATCCTAATCGGCTTTCGTTTTGTTGAAGTACGTTTCGATAAACCACGATAACGTCTCCGTCTATCTCTTCTCATTTATGTTCTCCTGTTCTGCGCTCACTATCACGCATCTTGCGAACTAACATGTGTAGCATCACTCGATCACTACATCTGTATATAGGAGAAAAATCAAATTATTTGTGTGAACATTTGGTTGCGTTTCAAATATTTCCTTTGACCATAAAGGCAAGGTCAACCAACCATACCACTACGGTAAACAATATTCCGATAACAGAAAACGCTGTATATATTTTGACCTTCAATCTGTTGACTTCATCATTCATATAAGACATTTTTTTGTTGAGTTCTTCGATCATCTCTGAATTACTCTTGAACATCTTATTGCTTGTAGCCAGAAACAGTTTCAGTTCATACACCTCTTCTTTTGTCAATGCGACTGCGCCAGATATGTTCATTATAGTTTGTATATTGCGAAATTTATGTTTTAATTCTCTAAGATCCTGTTCCAAAGCACCAAACTCTCTATCAGTTACAGATAGAAACTTGCTGTTGGTATTGTCCATTAGACCCCTTATCTCCTACGATTGATCTAATCATATTTATAAAGGCACTAAGGTAAAACCCTACTTTATTCTATTCTCAATGATTTTAGTAAATTCTGGATAAACGGAAAGATGCTCAGTGAGACTTCGGATGTCCTTTGAAATGTTCAATAGAATTCTTTCATCCAACCGATCATCTTTGATTGAATTTAGCAGAGCAGTCAGAACCTTTGCATTCTCAACAAGCTCCGCATGTGTCTCTTTGATATTTTTTGGTTGTGGTCGTACACCACCTCGATTCTCGATTAGTGTACCTTTGACACACTCCATGAAATTGCGAGTAACCTTACCTGCTGGTTGACCATTAGCATCGCGATACTTCTGTCTCGTCTCGTTGAAGTTTTTATCTTCAGCAGTCAGTCGGTTTGTGTTGATGGGTTCTTCACCTTTCATCATTCGGAATGTATCTTCTAGGGATGCCATTGCTAATCCTCCAACTCGTTTACATGGTCAACCCAGTCATCGCCATACTTCTCCTTGAGCTTCTTGATGGCATCACTAATCTCATCATCAAAACGAATGCCCGAGTCTTCTCCATAGATTTCTTGTATGATTTCTTTACCCATAATTATCACTCTCCCGTGTTTTCTTCTGGTTCTCTCAATCTCGGTTCCCTACGATTGTAGTGCTGTGTCACAACAGAGAGATTTGATTTATCATTGTTCAATGGATTATTGTCCTTATGGTGAACATCCTTTCCTTCAATATCTTCATCGGTCATGGTTTTACGAATGATTCGTCGAGCAGAGTTTCGAGCAGACCTTCGCGCAATCTGTTCAGGCTTTGAATGATACCTCTTATACTCTTTTGCGTAGTCTCTCTCATTGATGCTGTCGATCATTTCTTGATAAGTCTTCATTTTAGTTCCAATCTGATGTTTGTATTTGCTCGTTCAATATAGTCTTCGTGTATATATAGTCGCCAGAAATGAAGTCATCTTCCCATGTCTGTTTTGCGGAAGCAGGATAACCTGTTGTATCATACCAATCAGGGACAAATGTATATATTCGATTCTTACTATCTTGATTCAATATCTGATCGGCAAGCTCTTCTCTTTCAACTTTAAATAATGAAATGAAGTAGGCTCGACCTTCACTCAAGCATCTGACCTGAAGATTTTCGTTGGGTTGAACTCTATGTTCGGCTACACCCGAAACAAGCGTTCCGTTGACATCAATATCACCTTGAAATAAAACAATAGAATAATCTTCATTCACAGACCAATCATATTCCAAAGTTTCTCCAGCCTCTAACATATTTAAAATTGCAAGTGATTTATTATTAAATAGTGCTTTTGATACTGCCATTACAAATACACTCTTTAGTAAAGACCAACCAGATATGTTGCTGTTGTTCCTTGTGAGGCATCTTCTGTATTTACAACGAACACACCATTCGTGCGAATGGGAAGAACTGTTCCTGCTTTCACTTGATAAAAGAAAACATTTGCTGTGGAGTGTGTGACGTTTCCGCCTACCATGCTACAGAACACATTCCCATCAGAACCAATATACAATCCTCTTGTCGCAGCAGGAAGATATTCATTTGCAGGAGTAATAGGAAATGCCTTGAACGCGGGTGAGTCGAGATCACCTTGACCCTTTTGAGCAAAGGCATCCTTATTTGTAATCGTGGGGGGATATGTCGCATTTACGTCTGCCATGATTTACCTCTTCTATTATTTCTCGGCGTCTTTGCCTTGAACTGTAGTTTGTGAAAGTGCTTTTCTAGCCTTTCGGATATTGTCCATTTCGCGAGCTTTATCCTTTGGCGTCTGAGCGTTCTTGAATCTGAGTTGAGCTGTTTGAATGTTGTTCTTGGCAACCAGCATTTTTTCCTTCTGGTTTCTCATTTGCCTCGCTTTCATTTCCCGTGCTTTCATATTCTGCGCCACAACATTCACACGAGATTCTTCCTCTACGAGTTCTTCTGTTTCAGCAAATGCTTCTGGAACCAATGTCTCTAAAATATCAAATAACTTTATATTGATGTCATAAAGCATATTTATATGTTCACTCTCGGGGATGTTGAGTATATTCTCAAGGTTTTCTTTTTCATCCAAGAGATCGACATATCGCTCCTTCAGAACGTCTTCTCGAATCGAATCTTTTGTTAGCGGGTCAGCTCCATAAAAAGCATTTACCCTACCTCTTGAAAACTTCATCCTTTGATACTCCTTTGAAATGACTATAATATTATTTAGGAATAATTACATTTCATGGTTTTCAAATATTTATAAATATATGCGGAGGTATATAGAATGAAATCTTTCAAGAAATTTATTACAGAAACGAATTGGTTGGTGCCTGATTACCCCGAACAAATCTTGGCAAAGGATGACTCTGGAGAATGGGTTACTGGTGACTCTCCAAAACCGATTGAGTTTCCTAC
>Ga0208162_1000357_pt1 | contig 26799 bp, 25 predicted proteins | sample CB_VirMetaG_4_FD_184539 | JGI IMG/M metagenome (GOLD analysis project Ga0208162, IMG submission 184539) | Freshwater to marine saline gradient viral communities from Chesapeake Bay - CB_1508_1M Viral MetaG (SPAdes) (version 4) | ecosystem: Environmental > Aquatic > Marine > Coastal | place: USA... | reverse complement strand
AGCAGTAGTGTCTGCAGGACAAGTATAAACAGGGCTATCTACACCATCATCTGCTGTTACTGTAATTGCATCTACTACTCTTTGAAATACTTCTGCCATAATTTTATCTCCAATTAATTAATTAATTTTCTCCCATCACTATAGCACGAACACTTGTTTGTGTCACGCTTGTAACTGAAAGACCTTCGTAACTTAATCTTAGTGCATAACTAAGAGTTCCACTACCACCTGCATCAGGTAATAAATCTATATCTTCATCTATAGGTCTATTACCAATAGTGTCTATGCCTAGACTTCCACCTTCTTTAAGCATCATTAGAATACCCATTGTTTAAACAGCTACCCTCCTAACGCTAAAACTAAACCTACACTTGCAAAAGGTAATTGTGCTACATTAACTTGTTTTGCTGTAGTAGTGTCATTATCATAAACTAAAATATAATCATTAGCACTATCTACAGAAATAGATGTACCATCTGTAGCACCTTCCATCATAGCTGTAGCTGCTGAAGCTGTAATAGCATCTATAGCTGCTTGACCTTCTGTTAATATACCTGCAACTCTATCATTTTGGTCATTTATGTGTTCTGCAACAACTGCCATTCTGACAATAGTTCCTGATGTGTGTTCAGGTAAAGCAGTAGCTGAATATCTTCCTTCAATATCTCTACCAACATTTGTAATTGTTGTTCCTGAACTAGCTTTAACTACAATAACTTCACGACTACCTGCTGTATCAGGTGCGACTACTAGATAATACCAAGTATCTTCATCTCCTAATGTTGCACTAATAGTAGAACTACCATCGGTAGTAGGTGCTTGTGAAAGTGTTGTTCCTGTACCACTAGCACCAATTAAACTTGATGCAAGTGTACTTTCATAAAAGTTTACAATTTGTGTTGCTCTATCTGCCATTATGCTCCATACCTCATTATACCAAAGGCTGCTATACCTGGTGTCATCTCTGATGTTATATCTGAAATAACTGGTTGTCTAGTACCTCGAACTGTAATTATAGCATACTGCATAACACTACCTCTTTCAACATTAGCTTGAATTGGATAACTAATTCTCTCTACTACACCTTTTATAATTTCTCCAGGACTAAAAATCTCTAATGTTACAGATGTACCTTCTAAGTTTCTTAAAGAAGCATAAAGAGTATCACCTAAACCTTTTACTTTTATAGGTTTTCTATTGGGCCTATTTACTCTATCAGATATATTGATAGGTATTTGTGCAACAACAAGTTCAGGTCTTGCTAATGCACGAAACTGAATTGATTTTATTTTTGGTGTATCTAAACCATCACCTGATTTTAAAACTATCTTTCCAATAATATATCTTGAAACTTCTGCGATTTGTTTTTCTTCATCACCTATTCCTGATGATTGTGTTAATGCTCTAACAAAAGAACTATCACTAGGATTATCTAATGCTTCAAATTTTGTTGAGTAATACAATTCTGCTGATATAGCATTTTGCATATTAAATGTAGATATTTCTGCACCAACAAATTGTTTGCTTTCTGCTGTAAAGAAATCTGCAGCAGACATAATTAAATATCCTTCGCTTTCATAAGTAGATGTTTCTTTATACACATCAGAACTTGCTACAGATATAATAAACTTTCCATTACCTTGGGTAATACCTTTTACTAAACCATTACCACTTGTTTGTAAATCTCTAGCAAATCCTGCAGTAGGTAAATAATATCTCCATAGGTTAGTTTCATTATCTCCTTCATTGACACCCATGTAAATACTATCTCTTGATACAAACATTGCATGAGGTGTAGTATCAACATCATCTACAATAAATTCTTTTATTAATTGTCTATTAGCTAAAACATATAAGTCATCAGCAACAACTAAATCTGCACGATAAAATCTTCCAACTGATACAGTCTCTTCTTTAGTTCCTAAAAATACAATACCTTCAGATGCTGCCATAGAATGTATTTGTTCAAATGGTAACTCTGATTGGCCTTTTAAAGTTAATGTACCATCAACATCTTTAAGTGAATACACATGATGATTAGTACTACCTGCAAGCACTACTGCACCTGCATCTATAACTGATGTAAATTCGTGTGTAGGTTCTAAAGTTACAATAGCATCTACTGTTGCAAAATCAGATGCCCAACTGTCTGCAAATGGGTCGCCTTCCCATAAGTATTCTGCATCTCCATCATTAGCTGTAACAACTAATCTATCTTTTACAAACCAAACACCTGTAAATATTCCACCAGTAAAACCTGTATTATGTACATCCCAACCATGACCACCTGGTTCATAATGTACAAACTGTGTATTAGTTGTTCCTGTAGTTCCAGTGGTAAGATAAAGTGTATTTCCAAATGTAGCAATACCTGTAATATCATACAGTATTCCTGTAGAAGTCATTAAATTCCAATTTTCACCATCATCTGTACTTTCATAAACAGATGAACCATCAACTACATAAATGTTTCCATTCGTAGTCCTAACCATATAATTGTTGTCAGAACTAAAACTTGTCTCTGCACCTTTTACATCTTTGTCTGCAGTTGTATGTAGTAAATGTATGTGATAAGAAGTTTCATCATCTCCATGAAAAACATCTACACCTTTACTATCCCAAAATCTTGTTGTATCTTTTTCTGAACCACTTGTTCTATGTGCTGTATCTAATCCTTGACCACCGCTAAAGTTATTCCTGGAATAAATACGACCTAAGTTAGATGTAAAATCTTCAGGGTTTTGTTTAACATTTATTTGTCCATCTTCAACATTAGAAGATTGTATGGTCATTTCTCTTCCAGGTCCAATAGCACTTCTGTAAAGGTTATTATCTAATCGAATATCATATCCATATCTTTTAGGATTTTGTACACTTAAAGTATTAGCAATTCTAGGCACTTGGATATACCACGCTGTTTAAACTGACAGGTTCAGGGTATCTAGCTCTTAGGTCTTTTCTTGCTTGATTGATTAGTACTTGCTGATATTGAAGCAAAGAATTTCTAATATTAGATGATGAGTTAATTGGATAATTCTGAACTTGCATTTGTTCACTTATGTAATCTGCTGTATAGGTAGGTATATCTTTACCTGCAATCATTTGAGCTGCAACACCTGCCATAATAATAGCTTCATACTCTGTTTCTAATCCTATGTCTGCTAAGGTAGATGCTTCATTTGTTACCTCACCAAATTTTTTCTTGAATGTGCAATGAACATTTACACCATTAGTAACACCTGTAAACTGTACGACTTTACCTGATGCAGTTACAGAAGTAGGTACATCTATGAGTTCCATAGCCACTCCTCTAAACTGCACTGAAGTTTCACTACCATCTGCAAGTGTTTGATACTGTGATACTGCTGCTAAAGGTGCAACAATTCTATTATCATCATCACCAGTTAATGCTACATATCCTGTAGCACTGGCTATTGTTTGTGTTTCTACTGCATAAAGAGTAGGATATAAATTTTCTATTTGGTCTTTGACTGCATTAAAAACATTTATTCTAGGAAATGGAGGAGTAATTTTTATAACAGCTCCTGCAAGATGTTCTGCAGCAGTTGTACCTCTAACGCCTCTAGTAACAGTAATACTGTTTGTAACAGCATTTAATTCTGTACATATCATAAGCTCTTGGCCTATTTCAATTATTGTACCTGTATCTAAAGCATCTTCTTCTTCTACAGATAATAAATCTCCATTAAAACCAACTGATGTTTCGCTAGCATCTATACCACTAGATAGAATAGTGTAACTAACAATGTCTTCCATTGGTTCAAGATACTCTCTATAAACCCTATCAACTAGGTTTCCTATAGTTGTACTCATGTTACTTCCTTATGCTGAATGAAATACTAACTGAATAACTCTGTCTGCAACTTCTGCTGTACCTGATACAACTTTAATTGCACCAACTCCTGCCCATCCTGATGGGTCAACTCTAACATGGCTATCAGCAGTAACTGTATAAGTTACATCAGTACCATCAGTTTCTTTTAATGCTTTAAAAGTTCCTCCAGTATTTGTTGATGCGACTTGGAATGTTACAGCAGTGCCTGTCATAGCTGCAGGAAATATAATTCCTGATAATAATAAACCATCTGTATCTATTGCAGTTGATACTGTTGTATTTTCAGATATATCTATTGTTACAGCTTTTGTCTTAAATAAATTCTTACCTGCTACTGGCATTTATTCTCCTAAATCTTATTTTTATATTCTAACAGAAGAAAAGGTGGGAGGTGGAATTCCCACCTAATCTTCAAATATTTATCTTTAGCTTACGCCATTGATAACTGCGTGATATTCGGCAGGTCCTTTATCAAGACCAATTTCCATATAAACACGCTTTGATACTGCGGCTGCATCATCATTATCTGTATCTTCTACGAAGACACCACCTTTACCTGGGATGTTTAAGAAACAAACATCTAAGTAAGCAAGGTCCAAAATGAATGCTTGGTCAGCAGGAACGAATTCGTTAACTGCTAGTCCAATGTTTCCAAATGGAGTAATGATACTGTCAATATTGACACCTGCAATGTTTCTATCTCTAGGCAATACTGCCATTTGGTTAGAACCACTCTTAACAAGGTTTTGGTTCAAGTCTAAGATTGAACCTGGTCTTGCGAAAAGTACAGGGTTTTGCATTGGAGCTCCTGCATCATACATTAATTTTAATGTTTCTGCGAGTGCATCAAAGTCAAGACCTTGTGCATCTCCTGTTCCATTTCCTGCTGTATCGTGGGCGTATGCTGATGAACCATTTCCTGATGCTACCCATTCTGCGATGCCTCTCATCTCTCTTGGGTTACCATCTGTTCCATCATTGAATGTAGCATTAAAGAATTCCCACTCAACTTCTCTTGCGATTTTGCTAAGTAGTTCTTCTAATTGAAATGCCATTTCATCTTGCACTGGGTTAGAACCTTCAAATGCTGCTGTTCCAGTTCCCATAGCTTGTGAGTTCAAATATCCTGTAGATGCCAAAGCGGAGTAGGTAAGTTTAATACCTTGGTTCCAAATTTGAACACAGTCTATTGCAGAACTTCTGCTTCTACCAAAATAAGCAGGTTGTCCACCTTCAGCAACAGTTGTATATCCTGATACTGTAGGTGTATCTACTTTTTGGGTTTGGAAAACTGGAGAATTAAGAAGTTTACCACCTGTTAAACCACCAACCATTGATAGTAAAGGTGTTCTTCTAGCACCAACTTTGAATAGTTCGCCAGTAAAATTGTTAATTTCAGATACTGAAATTGGGTCTGGTGAGCCTATAGCTGCCATTATTTTCTCCTAAATTTTTTGGTTTAGGAGGCTTATTCTCCTAAACGCTACTTGTCTTCTAGCTCATTGAGAGCTTTTAATTTTGTAGCAATACTGTCTCTAACACGACCAGTTTGTTGAGCTTCAGCTATTTGGTCTTTTACACTTTGGTTGGCATTTACAGCTTGTGCTTGACTTGCAAGATTGTCTAATCTTTCCTGTCCTGCGTTTACTGTCTCACGAAAACTGTCTTGCTGCCCAAATACTTCTTCTCCAAATTCTTCGGCTACAAATGCTTTAAGTGCATCTGCTGCTAAATCGCCTTCGTACATTTGGTCGGCTGCTTTACCTATTCCTTTAGTCCTATCTAAACCTATTTGTTTAAACAAGTCATCTCGTTCTTTGATTTGATACTGTGCAAGTTCATCTCTAAGAGCTTTATTCTCTTCTCGAATAGCTTTCCAGTTCTTATCTTCAGAACCAGTTTCCTGGACTTCAGTTTCGTTAGTTACTTCTTCAGACATGTATTGTCTCCTATTCCTATAAATAATATTTTTGCAAGTGCCATTTATGTCATGCACTGGGACTACTACATATTATTTATTTTCCATGTCTTGTATGTAGGCATCAAGACAGTTCTCGTATCAAAGGTCTAGTTTAACCACCCGCACCTTAGTAGAGTGTCAAATTTATTATATCATAATTTATTTAAATGCAAGCTGTTTAAACAAGTAGTTATTGTGCTTCTAATCCTACTACTGCACCTTCTCTTGTTGTAGCGGCACCTGCTTGTATAGAACTTTCAGACACTGCTTGTGCTTGTGTTCTTCTTATTAATGATAATTCTTGTGGAGATAGTCCTGCTAATCCTGTAGCTATATCTTCCTCTGTTATACCTATTCCTCTAGCTGAACCTACTCTCATTAAACCTGATAGTTCTTCAGTCCTAGAAAATACTGATGCTGCATCTCTTTGTGAAATATCGGCCTCTACAAACTTTTCTGCTGTAGTTAATCCTATTGTTGTACCTGCAATTTCTGCTTCGGCAAGTATTTGTGATACAAGTATTTGATTTTCCAATACAGCTTGTGATATATCAGGGCTAATAAACATAGCAAACAAAGCTGTCTCATCTAATCCATAACCATATTGTTCATTAAATACTTCTAATACTTGGTCTTTATTATTAATTAATTGCTCATAACCAAACTGTAATCTAGCGGAAAACTCTTCTATGTTTACATCTCCACCAATAGCTTCTACTATTTCATCAGCAAATATATCAGGATTTAAATTGTAATTTCTAAGTTGGTCCTTCATACTATCTTTAAGTTCTAAGTACTGTAATTCTGTCATTCTCAATGAACCATCTTCTCTTCTAATACCAGGGAAAGCTCTAGCGAATGCATCGCTACCTCTAACTGTAGCTAACGCTATATCAATACTTCCTGTTTCAGTCCATTTCATAATTAAATCATCAAGTATGTTTGAAGGAAAGTATGGATATAAAGCGGCTGCATCTGCTTTAGTAGGAGTATACACTTGTGTCTTTTCTTCAAATTCAGGCTCTTCATCTTTCTCTTCATCTTTATCACCATAAATATTTAAACCTTCAAAAGTTTTAAGAAAATCTTGTATTATACCTAATGCTTTGGCTTCTGCATTTGCTAAATCTTGTTCAGCCGCACTAGTTGTTGGAACTCCAGTAGTAGCTACTACTACTTCTTCTACTTTTTTCTTTGGTCCTGCCATATCTTTAGCATCTTTAATATCTGTATAACCTCTAGCTTGTGCAACTCTTGGGTCAGCAAAAAATTCTATTTCACCTGTGTTTGGATTTTTACCTACTGTAACCATTATTTAAATACTCCTGAATATGCTTGTGGTATTCTTGATGCTAAATCATCTAAGAATTGATTTTTAATTCCTGGGCTATCAAAAAATTTTTCTCTCACTTGTTTATCAAATTCCATATAATCTCCATTAGATTTAATTATTAAATCATTTATTGTATCTTTTTGGTTTGGTGTTAGCTCTACAATTTGATTTCCTGTAACGCCATTGATAAGTCTTGATGCTCTGTTTGAGTAATATCCATTCCAGGTAGCATAGTTAGAACCTTTAAACATAGGATATAAAGTATCGTGTTGCATTTGTAATTCATTCTTAACACCTTCTACATCTCCTGCTCTTACTCTTGCGGCAAGTTTATAAAATGCTCCTGATTGCTTCATAGCTTCGTATGCAGGAACTCCTAGAATATCTACAATATATCCTTTAGCAGTTGATTGACCTGTATTGACACCAGTAAATTTACCTACAAATGGTTGTAATACTTCAGGCAATAAATCTTTACCGCCTAATAAATCTAAATAAGTTTCATCATCAATGTAATCTAAGAGAGTATCTACTTCTTCTGCATCTATTTGAAATGTAGTTACTGCTGTTGCTAATGCTTCAGCTAGTTCATTAATTGGTCCTTGCATATTCCTAGATATAATACCTTCTTTGATGTTGACAATGTTTGTAGAAATATCTTTTTTAATTCCATCAGGGTCAGAATAATATTTAACCATAAACTTTCTTTCATTTTCAGTAGTGTTTTTATACCAGGTTGTACCTGATAAATCATCTACTGATACAGGTACTCCAGTTAAACTAGCTGCTAAAAATGCTGCTTGCACATCTCTATCTAGTAACCACTTCATACCATTCTCTTGTGCTTGTGCTTGAAATTTACTTTCAACTGCATCAAAGACACCTCTGTATGGTTCAGGTTCATCTGCACCTTGTAGTATTTCACTTACTAATAAATCTTCGTGTCCTCTATATGCATATCCATATCTCTCTGCAAATGTTGTTGCATCTAGTGATACTGGTTCTACTCCTAGTGATAAGAAGTTAGGATTATCTACTTTTGCAAGTATTGGAAAATCTCCTAGCTCTTCATCTGTATCCAAAAATACTGCATAGATAACTCCATCTATTTCTATAATCTCTTCAGGTTGAAATGAAAATTGATTGGTAAGCATTATTCTTTGTCCTTTCCAATAATTCTTTTGCCCACATCTGTAAGCGATGGTGCATCTTTACTTGTTTCTAAACCTTCTTCAATGTTTTCTTTAACCATCTTACCAAACTCTACAGGTCCTTTAACAGCACTTTCTAACAATTCGCCTGTGCCTTTTATAACACTTTCACCTATAGCAGTCATTAATTTTAACAATTTATAATAATTTTGTCCTGGTTGGTAATCTCTTATTCTTTGTGTAACTGGTCCAACTGGAGCATTAGCACTATTTTGGTTAAACTTTTCAGCAAAGCTCATATCTTCTTGGGCTTTTTCTTCTTGTTTAAACAAGGAGCTATCACCCTTTGTTTCAGGCCTTCTAGGAAATTTTGTATTTGGAGGTGGTGTTTCATTATAAAACCCTTCATCTACAATACTAAAGTCTTCTGCTTGTGTTTGGCCTGGTTGTAATACTGCTTGAATATTAGCAACATCTCTTAAATACCACTCGTAAAATTCTTCTTTGCTTTTAAATCCTGTAGAAATATAGTCTGTTATTGCACCTGTTTGTATCTCTGATGCTAACTCCATACCATTACCATATTGTATTTCACTTTTCATAGGGTTATCTCTAGTACCTTTGCCTGTCATATAGTAACTAGCAACATTATTCATATTGTCTAATGAAGGCAAGAATGCTTTAGCAAATCCTTCTTGGTCTTCTATATCTACATAAGGAGGAAACATTTTAATTCTTGATATATATTGTTTTACAATACCTTCCTCATCCATACTCTGATATTCTTCAGGGCCAGGGCCTTCAGGTGCTTGGTCATTTAATTCAGCACCAGTTCGTATAACAAGGCCTCCTTCTGCTATAAAAGCATACTCTTGGTCATCATCAAAGTAATCACCTTTTGCCATAGCAACTAAATCACTACGCATCTCTTCTACTGTTTTAGCTCTATACCAATCTAATGGCCCAAATTCTTCATCCATTATGTGGTTCCTCCTAACTCTATTTGACCCATTGATGCTTCAAATAAATTTGTTGCATACTGTATTTGTTTTAATGCATCTACTGATGACATCTCTCTTTGTATATCAGGTCTAGCTTTTAAGTTTTCTGTAATAACATCTAATGAATTTAAAGGTGTAGGTATTTCTCCTTTTGCTTGTCTTAAAATATCATAACCTGGAATTACTAATGGTAATGTACTACCAGGTAAATATAGAGGGAATGTACCTTGTGGAACAGAACTAGCATCTCCTACTGTAGTTCCTAAAATAATATCTCTATCTGTAATAAGACTTTCTTCATAAGCTCTTTGAGATGCAGCAGAAGCTGCTAATCCTGCATTCACTTCATTAGCAAATTCAAGATAATCATTTTCGGTAAAGTTAATATCTAATATTTCTGATACTTGGTCAAGTATATCTTTTATTTGTCCAGGATTTGCTTTAGCTTGTTGTTCTAAGAAAACACCTTTTTGATATAGGTCAACAAAATCTTGTGTCTCTGTAAATATTTCTTCTAATTCAGCTAATGTACTTTCATACAAAGGAAGTCCTGCAGCTAAATCTTTTTCCCATTTACCACTATCTGTAGCTTTGATGAATATTCTAGACATAAACTTAGCTTCTCTTTCACCCCATTGACCATACTCATTAGTAGTAGGTGCATCCATTCCTGCAAGAACCATTCTCTTTTGTAATTTAAATATTTCAGTTGGGTCCATATCAATAAAGTTTCTATACTCTGCACCTTTAGCAAATGGTGCATCAACCATTTCAGCTTCTCCTGTTTCTTCATCAAACTGTACTGTAGAAGGTACTAATCCATCTCTATCTGTTTTATAACCCCAGTAAGGATGACTACTTCTGTATGTTCCATACTCATCACCTATGTATTCTCCTACTTCTGCACCTTCTTGAAACTTTTCTTCTTCTTCTCTAGTTTTTTTGTAATCGTCACTGTTAAGTGTTTTGTTAATGCTTGAAACTATTTCATCTACATCGTAAGCATTTGATTTTACTTTGCTGTTAAATTGGTAAGTAATAGAACCTGCTGCTTTACCAGGAGTAGGCCTATCTACTACAGAAGGATTATTTCTTATGTCATTATCTGCTGATTGTAATAATTCAGATAATGAATTAATGTCTGCTTCACCTTGTACTTGGTTAAATAAAATTAATGTATTATCACTAAAAAAACCTCTTGTTGTTTCATTTTCAATTAGTTCTAAAAGAGTATATTGATTAGTTTTAGTATCTATACTTCCAAGTCTTTCGCCTACTTTAGTTTCTTGTATTTTATAAAAAGTTTTTTGTAAATAGTTATCAATAATATCAGGTATAGAGTATTGTCCTACACCCTCATCTGATTTCAATATAACATCTACACCACCATCTTCTGCAGGTGCAGTTCCTTCTTCAAGGTCTAATATACTTTGTTCTTCTTGCTCTTCAGGGTCCATTAATTATCCTTCATATTCCTTGGGTTTACTGGGCTAATCTCATAAAACAAAACTTCATTTGCTAATTTAGCAAAGTTAGTTCCATCAGATTTAGCTACTATGTCTTCCCAAATAAATCTCATTAATTCTTGTGCTTTAAGGTAATCATTACTATCACCATAAAGTCTTCTAGCTTCTCTAGTAGAACCTGATATTCTTATAGATAACTTTTCTCCTCTAGAGTTAGTATAACTATATCTACCATTGTTTATTAAAACATCGATAACATTATCTCGTTCTTGTAAATATTGTACTACAAATGGATACTCGGGGGAATTTCTTGTAAGTTCGTAATCTTTCCAGGTAGCTAACTCACCCATAACTGTTTCTATAGTTGCTCGTTCTTGTTTACCAACAAAGTTATAAATATTATCTTCGCCATATTCATCTTGAATTTTTTCTTTTGCTTCTTTGTAAGCATCATCCCAGTTTCTTTCAGGTTCAGTTTCACGAATTTCTTTTTTCTTTTTCTCTAATTCAAAGATAGCTTGTGATTGCCTCATAAACTGTGCATAATCTCTAGGGTTTAAATTTTTAGTTTCTATGTCGTAGAATGCAGGATAATATAATTCATCTTCAATTTTGTCAGGTTGTATATAAATACCAGTATTTGGTAATGCACCAGGTTCTAATAATTTTTTCCTATCTCCTTCGTTCCACCAAAAGTAAGAATGTTCTTTTATAGGTTTCTTACCCATTGTCTCACTCTTAGATTGTGTTAATGGAATTGGATTAATACCAAACTTTTCTTCAAAATCTATATCGGTTTGCATATAGTCATATCCATTTTTTAATAACAATTCATCGTATTTAGATTTTAATACTTGTGTTGCCCACCAAGTTCCTTCTTTATCTTGCACTTCTATTCTTGGTTGAATACCAGTTGGCAATGTAAACTGTGTAGTTCCTCTAAATATAAATAAACTTCTAGCTTTCTTAAATGATTTTTCCATATATTTATCTATGCTTGTTTGGTCAGTTTGGTCAACTTTACCTGCCAATACATACGCTGTATAGGTATCCATTACTGCAGTACCAAATGCTTGTTGTCTTTCAGCACTAAAAGTATTTTCTGATGTAAAGAATTTTTTCATCCAGGCAGGCCATTGGTCAAAAGGATTACCTCTACCGAAAGAACCTAAAAAGAAATCTTGCATAATTTTAGGTACAGGTAATCTTTCTACAATAATATTTGCAGGTATTGTTACTAATGGTCCAAATCCAGGAGCGAAACCATTCTGTGCAATTAAGTTAAGTCCACTAGCATATCCAGGTATAGACACTCTTACACCTTCTGCTTCCATATCTTCACCGAATGCACTTCGTTGTGCTACTGCCTTTAACGCTCTACCACCAATACCAAATGTTAATACATTCAATGCATCAACATAGTTGAACATCATTTTTCCAGTTGTTGGGTCTTCTTCTAAGAAACCATTTTCACTATCCCAGGGTTTTGCAGTCTCACCATTGTCTATAGCTATTCTTGTTTTGTTAAACTTCTGTGGATTTTCCTGTATCAATTTACCCCATGATTGGAATACCTCTGCCCATATTTCAGGGAATGGTATGTACTTGTTAAACAAATCAGAAGCAACATGTCTATTAGAAGTTGAATACAATAATGTTTTAACTTGTTCCATAGCTTTTTGTTTTAAGATATCTTCTGCTTGTTTTAAAGAAGTAACTGTATTTTCTAAAGCAGGCTGTTTAGCGGCTTCAATTAAGTCATCCCATAATTTATTTCCATCTACCCATGCTTCTGCACCTTTAAGAAATTCTGCTCTAGTAGCATCATCCATATAGGCCATTAAATCTATAGCTTCTTCATAGAATGTATATCTGAACAATGGGTCTCTGTTTAATTTGTTAGATGGTTTAGCCAATAATACATCATAAGCTGTGTCTAATATTTTACGATATTGTGCAAAATTAGCTCCTGCATAATTAGCATCATCAAAAAATCCTGCTGCAACTATATCTTCACCTGCAATCATAGTTCCACTTTCACTTATTCTTTGTGTGCCATCGAACTTAGCAGGTAATGATTGTGGTCCTAATCCTGCTCTATCTACTTCAGGAGTTAGTAACTCTATTAATTCTTTATAAAATGCTTCATTAGCTTTACCTTTAATACTTTTACCACCAAGTCTTGCTGAATTACCTTTAAGTAATTGGTTATGTTGTTTCCATTTAACCCAGTCTTTTCTGTTATAGACACCACCATTAGAAATCATTTCTAGTATTTGAGAATTATTAACTGAAGATAAATCACTTACAAATTTAGGAAATACTTTGTATCCATTTACAAACTCTACTTGTCTTGCTGCTTCTGCAGATATTTCAATACCAGTTTGTGGGTTTATTATTTTATGTTCTGCTCCTACAAGTCTTGCAATTCTATATTGAACACTCTCTAAATATTCTTTTAATGCTTTATCACTTCTTAGATATACCTTGTCTTCAGCATTAAAACTTCTAGCTACTAAATCTTGTAAGAGTTCTTTACCATCTCCTCTTAAATAACTAAATGTTTCATCAAGTCCTATATCTGCAATTCTTACAGCAATAGGGTCTGTTGCTAATATTTCTATTTCAGTCCATAATGCTTCCCAGTATCTTGGATTTATTCTTTTTCCATTAGGTAAATACTTATCTACCTTGATAAACATATTTTCTATTAAATCTTTACGACCAGTTTTAAACGCAGATGTAACTGCTTGCTCACCAAGAGAAGATAGATATTCAGGAGTGTTATTAAATAAACTGCCTCCAGGCATTCCTCTTGCTGCACCTTTTACTTCATCAACAGTTACTTTTAATGCATCAAAATTAGATTTAAACAATGCTTCAAGTACTGGTTTGTTAATAACACTATCGTAATTAATTGATGCTGCACCTTTGCCCACTTCTACTCTATGTAAAAATATTAAACCTTCATTATCTCCAGTAGCTAGTGCTTTACCAAATCCGCTATCTATTGCTAATTGTTTATTTGCTACATAAATACTTTCCTGGAAGGCATTAATACCTATCATTGCAGCATTGCTAATAGCATTTTCTCCACTTAACCCAATAGATACATCTATCATTATGTTTCCATCTTTATCTGTATAAACACCGACTGCATGCTTATCTTTACCTAATAAAGCAACTGTGTCATCATCAAAGAATAAATTATCTATTTGTGTATCTAAGTATTCTGCAGGAGTAAGGTTTACTTTGGCTGCTTCTTTTTCTATAGTTCCAAGATTACCAATAACCATTTCTTTATCTTTATACGCAGATACGAATACATCTCCTTCAGCAGGGCCTCTATATCCTAAATCAATAAATTGTCTTTCATCTAATGATGTTGTAAACCCACCACTTTTAATTATTGCTTCACCCATTGAATTGTAAGTATTTCCATCGTATCCCTTGATAGCACCTGTTGCAGTTGCTTTTATATTTTTCTTTTTAGTTTCAAATGCTTTTTCTGTTAATTCAGCAAATTTAACATTTCTAATATCGAAATCATTGACTGCTGCATTAACCATATACTCACTAACTTCACCTTTGTAATTAGTTTCAAGTAAATAATGTTTAGCTATTTTTTGTGCTTGGTTGTAATCAAGAGCTTGTAGTTGTTTTATGTCATCTACATCTATCATATTTTTCATAAACTCAATATCATCAGGTTTCATTTGTGTTGTCATAACAAGTTCACCTAAATTATTATGTATTCTTGCAACCTCATCTGCTCTTTCTATATTGAAAAATTCGTAATATTTATTTGATGTTAAAGATAATCTTTTAAAGAAACTTGTAAATGGATTAACTTTTCCACCATAAGCATTTCTTAATGCTTCTTCAGGAACTACACGAAGTAACAATGCTAACCTAATCATCCATAATGGTTTTAAGAAATTGTTTTGTAATGCGTTAAAGTAGTAATCTACAAATCCTTGTGGCTTCAATGACATTGCTTCTGCTGTTGCTCTTCTAGGAATTTTAAATTGTTTTACCCAATTCTTATCTTCTATAACACCTATGTTCTTACCAAAAGCTCTTAATAAACTTTCTTCAGGCCCAAGTAGTTGTTGGTGTGCTTTAGATGCACGAATAATATCTTGTGGGTCCATAAGCAATGAAAAAGTACTAGATGCTTGTGATAACAAGTGCATTGTAGGAACTGCTTCAAAAACATATCGTTCTAATTGTGTCTCATCAAAATCTTTGATACCAACTCTTTCATAATATTCTTTTACATCTTTAATTAAACTCTTATATCTCTTCTTAATTTTTGTACCATTAAATGCAAGTGAACCTGCAGAACCACTAAAGAAACTTCTTAACTCTTCCATTTGTGCAGTAAAGTTTGCTTGTTGTCTTGTGATTTCATCAATATCAAATTTAAGATTTGGATTTTGTTTTATAAGACTTTCAGCAATCTCTAAGTTTGCTGCATTAACAACCTCATCTAACTGTGTTTGTCCTGCAGAACCTAATGCTTCACGCATAATACTTCCTCTAGTCTTAGGGTCAACAAATGCTAGCTTCATCATGTTGTCTATATTTTTGACACTTTCATCTAGTTGTGTCCACATAACTACAGCTTCAGGTCTTAATTGAAATGCTCTTTGCACATGTTTAGGTAAGGACATTCTTAATTGTGAACCTAATCCTAATAAACCTCTTGTTTGATAATTAGCTACACCTTTTAGTTCTGCACCTAAAGCTGCAAGTTTTCTAAATGGTGCTACATCAGTTGCTTTACCTGTAATAACTTTATTCATATAGTTAAAGAACTCACCATAAGCAGTAGGTTTATAAGGTAATGCATCTAATCCTACATTTCTATTACCTTTAGTTAGTTCTCTAACTCTATCTAATTCAATCTTTCTACCTTCAGGTACATATTCTTTTATAACATTAAAAATGTCATCGTAATTTTGGTCAGTTAATCTTCCACCTTTAGCTACTGTATCTAATACAGTCCACACATGCAATGGGTCATCTACTTCTGTCAGTACTTGTAATACTGATACAGGCAATCTATCAAATTCTTTTATGTCTCGTAAGAATGCAAGCCCTTCATCTCCTTGTAAATTTGCTATTGCTTTTGCAAAATCTTTACCCCATTGACTATTTCTTACATCATCAACAGTTTTTCCATAATATAAAGCTCTATTTTCTTTACCTGTTTTACCTGGTAAAAATCCTTTCCAAAAGTTTACATTTTTTAAAACAGGTGCGGTTGACCTAGCTGCTTTTTGATTTGCATTTAATAAACCTCTCATAGCTGTTTTGACACCTGCACCATACATTAAAGCTAAGTTCATAGGGTCAGCAGCTACACGAAAGACACCATCAATAACACCTGATATAACACTGTATCCTGTACTTCCTGGGTTAGTTACTGTTGCAGCAATTATTCTTCCAGGAGATATATTTATTTTTTCTCCACGCCTAGTTGTATATTTAAATCTATCTTCTGCTTGGTCAAAAGCATTTGTAATATCTCTACCATAAACTGCTTTAGCTTTGTTATAAGCTACTTGTTGACTGTTACCTGCACGAATAGCATTTAAATATTCTTGTGTCTCTTTTAGATTTACAGATTTAGGCATAAATCCAGTACCTAAGTTTATAGGATTACCTTTATTTTTTTCTTGTATATATCTTGTAAGTTCTGTTGGTCCATAAGCATCTCTTGCTTCTCTATATTTATCTCCTGCTTTATCACCAAGAACAGCATTTAATATTCCTTGTGTAACTGAACCGCCACCTTCACCTTTATCACCCCAAAAAATTTCAGGTACTCCTGCAAGAGTTGCCAATGCAACTGTTCCAGGAACTGATTTACCTGTAGCTTGTGCTGCTACTACTGCTGATTTAAAACCTCTTGATACTGGTTGAAATAAACTGTCTAAAGCTAACATACCAACTTGAAATGCTCTTTTAACAGGTCCCACTTGTGTAACAGGTTTAAGATTGTAAGTATTTTGTTTTGCTAATAGTTCTTGTGTTTTCAATGCAGTTTCAAATGCATAGATATCTCTTGCACCAGTTCCTGCCATTGCTTGATATGCATTCATTCTGAATGGTACATTAGGATATGTATAACCTAATTCACTAAAGTTTCTAGCCATCTCTTGGCCTTTAGGTGTTTGTGCAATTCTTTGACCTTGTTTATAAGAATTAACTTTATTTAATGTCTCTGCTGCGATAGCTTCGGATATATGAGAAGCCGAAAAATTAAAAGGCGAGAACCTCATTAGGTAATCTCTGTGTCAGCTTTTTGCTCAATTATTGGTTCTACTCTTGGTGCAACATAAGCATCAGGAGTTAAGTACTCGGCAATTATAAGGTCATTAAATTGTTCCATTAATCCCATCCAATAGCTTTCTACATCTAATTTAGGTTTTCCAGGTACATTTGCACCTGATGTTGCTAACCCTTGTGCTACATCTACACTTTGAAATCTAGTTGGTGCTCCTAATTTTATAGGCCTGCCCATAGGTGCAGCTACATTCTGTTGCACTGCTTCAGCTTCAGGTCCACTTGTCTCTGCACTTAAACCTGGTGTAAGTACTGTATTAATAAATTCACTTTGCCCTGTTGGGTCGCCTGATTTTCTAGGTACATACAAGTCTGCTGTTGCAGGGTCTATTTTTAAATCTTTTGCTTCTTCTGCCATTTTTTTACCTGCTGATTTACGAACCATACTTATTATCCTCTTCATTTAAAAATCCAGTAATACTAGATATAAATTGTAAAAAATCTTGCTTTTGTTGTTCATCTCTCATTGCCAAACTTATTTTTACAAATACTCCAGGCATTGGTCCAGGCATGTGATATTCATATACGACTGGAAAAAAATTTTCTTCTGTATCCATATCGAAGATTTCGGTTTCTCTTGCGTAATTGAAATCCCAATCTTCTTGGTTAATCATGTCTATAAAAGCTGCGTTTGTTTCAGCCATTGGGTCAAATTCGTTAGCCAACTTGTCCACCTCCTCGTTGAGCTGCTACTTGTGCTAAAACTTGTTGTAATCCTGGAGGAGGTCCTTGTGGTCCTTGTGGTCCTTGTGCAATGGCCTCTTCTTCAGGTGTCATTTCATCACCTTCAGGAGTATAGAACTTTTCTAAAATTTTATTAATGTTTTGAGGATTTTTCTTTATTTCAATAGCAGCCATAGTTGCTTTAGGATTACCTTGTGCAGCTTGTGCCATAAGACTTTCAAATAAAACATTCTCTGCTCTTTCAGAATTTATTCTATGTTGTATTTGAGATATGTTATCTAATCCATCCATATTCTCTTGTAGTGTTTGTGTATCGATAATACCTTGTTGCTTTAACTGCAATCCAGTAATAATCTTTTGTGGTTCATCGAACCCTGCCATAACACCATAAATTCTTCTTGTTTTATATTGTTCAGCAATATCAGAACTAGGTACATAAGTCTCTTTGAATGCTGTACCTTTACGATAACCTGCAATAGGTTTACGCATTTGAGGATACATTATTTCATCCCACTCTAATCTCTTAGTATCTATTTGTTCTAATGCATCTTTAAGAATTGTTTGATATTCTCTTACATGCAATGAAGCAGATTGACCTAATTCTTCTAGGCCTCTACCAGTTACAAATGCATTAGGGCTTTGACCATCATCAGATACAGGATACGCAGAACCTAATCTTAGATGTCTTTCTAGTCTATCTATCTGTTGGAACAACTGATAAGGTAGATTGTTTACTGGTTTCACTACTTGACTACCAGGAGTTAAATAGTTTACAGATAATCTTCCTTTCTTATATTGTCCACTTTCTATCTCACCGATGATGTTGGTTTCTGTAAACACAGCATCTTCCATTGCAATGACAGATAGAACATTTATCTTTGCCATATTAGCCATAAGTCCAATCACATGATGGAACTGGCCTTGCATTTGGTCGAATGCAAATCTCTTTGCAACGACAAATCTTGGTCCTGATTTAAGAGGGTTAGGAATAAAATCTAATATAACTTTGTTTTCAGGTAAGAAAATATAAGTACCTTCTTCATCGTAGTATTCTGCTACAACTTTACCTGTACCACTTTGGTTAGCCCAAGTCTTGTCATAACTAGACATATAAGCCATAGTGTTATATTCACTATCGACTTCATCCATAATCACATTTTTATATTTTGGATATGTTTTAGCTAATGTTGTATGTGGAACTCTTTGTACGACAGCTAGTTCTTTAGGTTGTTGGCCTTCACCAAAATATCCTGGATAACAAAGATAAGGGTCTTTGACTTCTGCATAAGGATAAGGAATACCATTGGCATCCTTTTTTTCTTTTAGTACCCATACAACAAAACCATATCCAGGCAACCATCTACCAACTTGTGGTAATTGTAAATCTACTTTTTGTAATTCATCATAAGCGTGTATTATTCTTTCTAATTTTTCTGCACGCTTTGTAGCTCTCTCACTATCTTTATCATTGAAGATATCTACTTTTAAGTCAGGAGCTCTACCTAATTTTTGTGCAAATCTCTCCATTGCTGAATGCAATAAGTTAGGTGCAGGTATTTGTTGATAATCCATATCACGCATTGATTTACCTAACAATGCTTTTATACCATCGGCACCACCATTCATAATGGCTCTGATTTTATCTTTTTCGGCTACGACATCTGAATGCTGTTGTCTTAGTTCGTAAACCCTACTGTAAACTTCTTCTGCTGTTTTCATTATCTCCAACTGTCAATATCGATATTACTACCTTCATACCCACCAAAACTTGGTTCATATTCAAGTCCCATTGTAGCAAGTCTTTCCTTCTGTAGCCTACGAATAGTTTTCATAGGAAACCAACTTGCCATAACTAAGTCGGATTTTTGTCCTACACTTCTACTTTTGTTCTGTGCAGAACTAAAATAAACCAACTGACTTTTATATAAGTTTACCTTCTCTTGGGCTTCAAATCCAAGATATGGTAAAGAAATTAATTGGTCAGCAAACAATGGTCTCATCGCAGTAACTCCATAAATTGGGTCATGCTTATTACTATATGTTTGAGTTCCTTCTAAAAATATACCATGCTTTCCTGCAAAATCTCGTATTGATTGGTCTTGTCTAATTGCTCTTTGAAAACCATTCTCTTCAATAACCCAATGGGCCAAATTGTATTTAGTAAACCAAGTTTTCATAATTGATAATGCTTGTGGAATACCACCACCTAAAGAGTTTTCCATATCAATCATGTACATCTTGTTAGATGATTGGTCATAACCCCATAAGAATGCTGCTTGGTAGCCAGTTGATGCGGGGTCTAGTCCTGCAATTAGTCTAACTCCTGCAGGAATATGTCCGATATCTCTGCTTTGGTCTCTACATGCTTCTATCTCTACGCTATCAAATAAAGCCATACCATCAGGCATTGCTACATTAAGGTAAACCATTTCATAGATTGCTCTACCACCAGTAGTTTCAGCACCTGATTTTCTATCCATTAACCATTTGTAAGTTCTCTTTCCTGGCCATAACATACATTCAATATGCTTTTCATCATCCCAATCAGGTAAATTACATCCAGTATCATGTGCTTCTTCCACTATGGTGTGCCAACTTTCGTTGTCTAGTAGGTGTGAATATAAATCATCGTAATGTTGCCTGGAACCAATAACAACCATAGCTGTATGTTCCTCTTTACGAGATGATAAAGTTGTTGTCCACCAACTTCTAGTGTTTTCTCTTGATGAAGGTTGCATAGTAGAGGAGTGGTCCTCTAAGTCATCTGCAATAATAATATCGCAATCTCGGGAAAGAATTTTTCCACCCCTACCAATACCAACCATGGTAGGAGACTTAATACCAGTAACAGTCCTGGTACCAACAGTAAAGCCATTCTGCGACCACGCTTTTCCTGCTCTGCTAGTTGGTTTAAAACTTTTTCCAGGTGGGCATAATTCTTCGATGAGTTTTTCATTGTTCTCTAACTGGTCTATTACTGAAGAAACTGCATTCTTTGAAATCTCTTCATTACCACCTACCCACAATATTCTAACATTAGGGTTCTTAATTATGAGCCATACAGCAAAATGAATTAGTAGGTCTGTCTTGCCATGTCGAGGTGGAGATAGTATCATCTGTTGATTTCCATGTTCAATAGCTTCTAAGATAGATTTAATCCAACGAATATGAAATTCAGGTGTCTCGTAAGGTTTACCTTGTTCTGTCTCAAAATATCTATCTCTAAAAATCTTAAAGTCAGCTAATGACTTCTCTGCTTTAGCAGGAAGTGTCCAATTCTCTGCTCTCTCTTTTGTCTCCATATCTTCTATCCAAGCGGCATAGGCATAAGACAAAGCAGCTTTTGAACATCCTAATAAATCTGCTGCATCTTGTTTTTTCAAATCACCTTTTAAAATTAATGGTCCTAAATCTTTAGCAACAAGTTTTTCATACACTTCACCTCTACGCTTTTGTACATTAGGTTCGGCAACAGGTTTACCATCATGTTCAGGTTCGTACACTGCACCTTTTTGTTGTGCTGCATATTTTTTATTGTGATAGGATTTAGAACATTTTGGTGAACAGAATTTACGAGCAGGAGGTTTTAAAACATTATGACAGGATTGTGCGTAACAAAGTTTAACTTTAGTCATTATATTTTTTTCCAACAAGTATTACACACACTATGGTCATCATCGTGTTCTGTTATTTCTTTAGAACAAAACATACAGTTACCTGAAAAAGGTTTTGCTACTACATTACCTTTAGTAATTTGTTTATCCCAGTAGTTGTCTAATCCTTCACTTAATTGGCTCATTTTTTATATCCTCCACACTGCTTGTTTAAACAAGTCGTTTTATCCCTTTCAATATCGTATATTAAGGGAATACCACATTTAGGGCATCTTATTTTTATCAAAATATCTTTATTGTTTTGTGGCCCAGGCGTTATCTACCCAATTAGGATATGGCCTACCTGCTGCACTTGCTCTTCTTTTAGCTTTTGCTTTTTGTTGAGGTGTTAGCTTTGTAGAATTTTTCTTAGGATTTTTTTTATCCCAAGGAGGCTTTGCATTTCTGCCACCCATTGTATCTCCTTACCACATTTTGCAAGACCAATATCTAGGAGTAGTTTTATCACTAGCTGTATCGCATTTGTGTCTAGCCCTAAATGATTTTCTTGCTTCGGGATTATCTTTTCTAATTTCCATGTTAGGGTCGCCAAACATTACCTTCTTAACTTTGTCGCCATCCTTAACATAGACCTTAAACTTTTTACGACCATGACCAGGTTCACCTTTTTGTATTCGTGAAGGTTTATCTAAAGTTACTTTTTTACCCTGGTACTCGGCCATTATTTTTTCTTTTTCCTAGCTGCTTTTTTCTTAGTAGCTTTCTTCATCCCAGTTGGATATCCAATTCCTTTTGGCATTATATTTTTTTCCTTCCTGCCTTACGCATTGCTATTGCAACTGCTTGTTTATATGGATAACCTTCTGACCGCAACTTTCTAATGTTAGCTGCAACTATGTCATCTGATTTACCACTTGCTAAAGGCATGTCATAATAATAACACAAAACTCCACCGAAGTGGAGTTCTGTCGTACAGTGTGTCCAATACTGTTCGTGAGTTTGCGGGCAGTTGTTTCCTTAGTTAGAGGTCCTCGCACCCACTTACTCTATGAAAGAAAATGAATTAACTTAAACCAACCAACACACAAATTGTCTTATGATTTCAAGCTCTTTCTTTTTCTAATTGCGTACCCCTACGCAACTACCTGGAACTTTTCCAGGTATATATATATTATTATTAATTAGATTTTAAGTGGCGTAAAAAAATTTTTTTTTTTGACTTAGTGGAGGCGAGTGAAGAACCTCCACCAAATCTCATCAAACGAAAGGAAATCGATATGATTATACAATAAGTATAATAAGTTATTCTTCTTCTGCAAACTCCTGGCATCCAGGGCAAACTCCATTTACTAATTCATCTTCCCAGTAAGGGTGCCAACAAATGTCGCAGTCAGTAACATAAATATCCATTATAGAAACTATAACATAAAGTAAAGACCTCGGTTGCCCGAGGCCTGTTACTTAACATACACAATAGAAAGGAGGACCTAATGAATAAACTTTGAAGGTTTATATAGTTCCAATCTACTTGAAGTATAACACATCTTAGATTTAATGGGGTAGATTTTTAAGTAAGGAGGCTTTACAAAAAAAAACTACCCTAAATAAGTTTACTATATTTATTTTATGGTATAGTTGAATATTACAAACACTATAGATTGCAGGCATTCAGAACAATCTATACGATAAGAACCAAATGTAAGTGGACTTGCCTGACCATGGTAACTAGGGTAAAAGCCTATTATTCTACATTTGTTTAACTGCTACGATATGGAGTTAATTCGGTTTGGGAGGGCGTAGCACAGGGTAAGAACCTTTTATTATCTTTATTCAGTAATAACTAGCTAGTAAAGAAACAGAGGTCTTTTTACTTGTAGTTAACAGCATATTCTTAGAGGGTACACATATAATAATGAGGGGGTCAACCTTAAACCTCTACCTTGTTTATATTGGCTTTCTGACACAAAATTTAATTATTCTTTGTATCTAGAATGTGGCAATATTTACCAATTATTACTAATTGTTTAAACAGTCTAAAAGATAGTGTATAGAAATTTAAACAAATACCCCCAGGATGTTTTACAACTAACTTCCTTCCAGGTTTCAACATCCTAACCCAGTCAGAGAGAGAACATCCCCACGATGGCAAACCTAGAACATACCCGCCCAACCCAGGTGCGTACATTGTGAAACAATTCACAAGCAAAAAAGTCTTCGGCTCTTTTTGTGTCTAAATTCTGTAAATTTTTTTATTTTTTTTTAAGTTTTTTTTTCCCACTCTAAATAAGCCTATAAACACTGGGGATATTAGGAATATTTTTTCTCTAGTTATTCAACAGTTGTTGACAATAAAAATGAAATATGCTTTACTTAAATTATACACAAAAGAGAGGGGCCCCAGGACCTTCAGAAAATAGCCCTGGGAAATGAGCAAGAGCGAAGACCATTCAGAAGGTGTTTCAACTAAATCCCTGGAACGAGGCCAAGGCCCCAGGATACAGCCCGAAGAATGATTAGAGAGAAAACTAGATGCGGAAGGAAATGACCGCTTACCTCTAAGCCGAAGGGCCATCGAAGGAAACTTTTAATCTCAACCTCATAGGCGAAAAATCCAAGCTAAGGAAACCGCAGAAAATAGGTAAAACGCTAGAGCGATAGTCTCAAACTAGCATCCCCCAGGGTTCAACGATATTCGGCCAACTTTACGCAAGGGGGGCAACAGCAGACAGCCCGCAAATCTTTCTAGCCCCCTTTATAAATTGCATCATCGTGGTGCAATTTTAGAGGAGGAAAGAAAATGGCAAAATTAAGCGAAGTTGTAAATCAACTAAACGAAGAAAACAAAATTAAAGAGGCACAATTCGAGCAAGAAAAATTAGATGCAATCAAATTAAAAATGGGTTCTCTAATATCTAAAGTATGCGAGTGGAGTGGCCAAGATATTTTGGATGTTGTTCAAATCGCTTTAGAAGATAGCAATTATCATAGTTTCAATAAAGAGTTAACACTTTTTAGAAATACAAAAATGTTAGAAACTGAAATGGAATATTGCAAAAATATCTAATTAGCTAAGAGGATGTTTAAACAAGCATCCTCATAGGTAATTATATAAAATAATTATCGCTATTTAAGGAGGCACAATGCAAGAAATTAATTTAAGCACAATCGGAGATGACCTAACTGGTTTAATCGATGATATTAGAAGAATAGACAACAACGAAGATTTAAAAGTTGTATGGGATGCAATGCGAGAGCAATGGGCCCGCAACACTAAATCCGAAGTTACTAAATATAAAATTGGTGACAATGTTGTAGTGACTTTTAAGAGTGGAAAATTATATCCAGGTATCGTCACGAAAGTTAATACCAAAACTGTAGGAGTGGAATTAACTGGAGACTACGAAGGCCGAAAATATAATGTAAGCCCAAGGTGGTTAAATCTTAATTAAAAGTGATTAGCTAACTACTCATTGTTTAAACAGTGAGTAGATAGGTAGTTATTAATTGACTATCCGACATTATTCAACTAATGTTGACATATACACAAAAAATATAGGAGGCAAAAAATGAAAGAATTACTTTCAGAAAATCCAGTACACGAAGACCATCGTAAAATTTACGAAGGCAATCGTGAGCAGTGGCTTAACGAAGTTGCAGACTTCATCTATAACAAAGTAGAAGAAGAGTATCAGCCCGCAGTAGCGAGAGAAAATATCAAACTATCCATCGGTTTTATGCCGAATGGTGCAGGTGGTTCAGCAATCGGAATATGTCACTACGAAAATCATTCACGAGGTAACTTTAGAGAAATCTTTATCAAACCTACTTTAGGTGCGAGCAACCTTGTTGAATGTATCGAGACCGCCCAGGTAGTTGCCCATGAAGTTGTTCATGCAATGTTGCCAAGTGGTACAGGCCATGGCCCAAGGTTCGCAAGAATAATCAAGAATTATTTAGGAGCCGAGGGTAAGCCGACAGCTACAGTTGCAGGCCCAGGGTTCACATTGTTAGTCAAAGACTTCATCGAAGAGTTAGGTTTTTTACCACACGCAAAGATGGTTGAAGATATGACTGGCAAGGGTTCGACTACAGTTGCGGTTCGCTGTACAGGTGCAGAGACTTGCCCAGGTGCTAGCGACAAATCCTTAGCACAAGGATGGGGACTTATTGCGAGAGTATCCATTGCAGTCTACAAAAAAGTTGGAGACAATTTTAGATGCATGGCTTGCGGTTCTTCTACAGTTGTAGAGTTACCCGAGAGACTACGCAAAGATTATCAGTAGATATCTAAGACTGCTTGTTTAAACAGCGAGCAGTCATAGATACTTACACAAGGTAAGTACACAATCAGAGGAGGCAAGATGGATATCTATATCATCCAAGCAAAATGCATCTTTAGTAATTATACAGATGTATTTAAAGTCAATGCAGACAGTGCAACAGATGCAATCGAAATATGGACTAACCAACAAGCAAAGATAGGAATAACTACCGAGTACAGGTGGCCAAACCCTAGAGCATGCAAGTTGGAGCATTTTAGAACAGACTTCGTTTATACAGATAACCTACCCGCCAACATGGCTAAGAGTGGACACAATGCACACGACCACGAAATTGTGAGCATAAGTGAGCTATCTAGTTCAGAGAGGCAGGAAGTATTAGAGTTCGCCCAATGGGAAAGAAACTTTGAAAGAAATTTTAAAGAAGATTATCCCGATGGTTCGCCATTCTAGTGTAACTAGTTAGACCTCATTGTTTAAACAGTGAGGTTTATAGTAGTTATCACAAGGATAATTACTACACAATAGAAATAAAGGAGGCACGATGGACACAATAGTAGAAATCGGAATGAGATATACAAAAGAAAAAATCAGCAGAGATTTATTCGATTGTATCTCAGAAGAAATATTAATGATAGATACAGATGCATCGCAAGTAGATGCATCGATAGAAGAAGTAATTAATAAATTAAAATTAATTACAGAGAGAGTATAGGAGGCAAAATAATGGGTAGACAATACGCAGAAGGTATAGCAACAACTGATATACCTTTAGAAAAACAAATTAAGTGGCATTTAACTGGCAACTTTTATCCAAGACACGACATTCGTTTAGTGGATGTTGCAGTTAAATCTATAAATATCTTTAACGATAACAAGTTGGATATCTTAGAAGGTGATTATAGTTCTTTAGAAGAAGAGCTATCACTAGCAGAAGGCATAGAGTTTAGAGGTAAAAAAACTATTAATCCTTCTGAATGTATAGAAGTACTAAGACTAGACACATGGTTAGAAGATACAGAAATAGAAATAAAAGAGGAGGAAGAATGATAGAAGGAATAGTAGAAGGTAAAGATATTGTTCGTGTATGGACTAGCGAT
>Ga0208162_1000356_pt1 | contig 26841 bp, 4 predicted proteins | sample CB_VirMetaG_4_FD_184539 | JGI IMG/M metagenome (GOLD analysis project Ga0208162, IMG submission 184539) | Freshwater to marine saline gradient viral communities from Chesapeake Bay - CB_1508_1M Viral MetaG (SPAdes) (version 4) | ecosystem: Environmental > Aquatic > Marine > Coastal | place: USA... | reverse complement strand
AAGTATGTACTAAAGTTTGGATCTGCAACCATCAAGAATGCAAGAATACAAAAGATACTAATTAAAGAGTAGTAATAGAGTTCCATAGAATCTTTATAGTACTTGATCTTAACCCTGACAGAGTGATTCTAGTCAAAAATATAAGATCTGTCAAGTGGTTGACAAATCTTATATTGAGTTATATAATGATGATCAAATAAGTTTATGCTTGAGATTCTGTCCAAGTAATTCTTGCTGAAACTGCAAGAGGAGTTGTTGCATTAATTTCTGCAGTGTCAACTGGAACTAGTGCAATTGTTAATACGTCTGGACCATTTGGGAATGTTCCATCACCACCAAGAATAGCATTACCAAGGTCAGTGATTTGTGAAATATCAAAGTCACTAGTGTTTGACAATCTCTTACCTGCAGCGTTTTCAGTACCACCAGATGCTCTCAAAGAGAAAATCTTGGTTCCACCAATAACTCTATCTCCCGCTTCATGTTTAATGAGTTCAGAAAGAGAAGGTGTTTGAACATTTTCAAAGTTACGATTACTAATTCCTCCATTCAATATCAAATCAACATTACAGTCATGTGATAAAGTAATACCAACTGATTTTAACTGTAACTGCATTCGGTTAATAATTTCCCTTTGACCCATTGCTCCAGTTAAGTTATTATCAACGGATGGTGCAAGTCTAATAGAAATCAAAGGAACTTCCTGAAGAAGATCAACTGCCGCACCACCACTTGGGGGCGCACCAATACTTACAACTGTTCCACTAGGGACATTTGGATAAACAGCGGGAGCTCCAAAATAACTTCTACTGCTTTGTAGGTAAATTCTAACGATAAAACTACTTCCACTATAGAAGGAATATGCAACTTCCTCTCCATTTAATTCTTCATCAGCAGTATATAATTTGGTACCAGTTGAGAATTTATTTGCATCAGTATTTGAAAATGTTAGACTTAAATAGAAATCATATTGTCTGGTTGAAGAGTTCCATACTTGAGAAATATATTCATTAGCAGTGGTTGTGGCATCATTAGAGTCACCATTCGTAAATGAAAGTGAATTCGATGATGCTGTAAACAGATACGCTTTATCATCGTCAAATCTTCCATCCATAATAACAGAAGTACCCCAGTGGAACAAGGAAGGAACATAAGTTGGCAAAACATTTGTGAAGTTTTCAATTTCATATCGACCAGGAATATTACCAGATCTCATATATGCTTCAGTGTTTACATTGTTATGTAAGAATTCATGCATGTACTTCACATGTCCATTCGCATCTTTAAATCCAAAACGAATCTTACCAGCACCATACCAAGAATAGTCAATATATGCCATCTGAATCTTTGTGATATCAAGAGCAAATCCAGAAGGTCCAGTTCCATCTGCTTTGTCTATACTCCAATCGCTTTGTGCAACTCTAGTGTCTACTGTCTTAGTGATTGAAATTCCAGACGATTGAACACCTCTATATGCAGGTTGAATATCTAATGATGTATCAGATGCAACATTTGTAATTCTATAACTTCCACCTCTAATGACAATATAGTCGCCAGAATTAAGTTGTCTAGTGAAACTAGTATTTCTTCCAGTGATGGTATTGGAATCGAATGAAGCAGAAACTGTTCCAGACAACTGTTGAACTGAAGATCTTCTTACAGCATATAGGGTTGATCCATCAAATTCGTAGAACATTCCGTTTTGATAATCAAACAATCCACAACGAACAGCACTATTTGACCAAGAGTCAATGTTATACTCAATAATTCCATTTGGAATCGTAGTCGTTGGTGTCTGTGCTAATTGATAAGTGAAGGTAAAATCGGTGGATGCTACAACGCTTTTAATTCCATTATACACAGACTCACTAGCGCCAGTAATATTAACAGAGTTATTTCTTGTTAATCCGTGTGGATATTCTGTGGTAATCGTAGCAAGAGGACCAGCAGGAAGTGGATCTTCAACTATTATTTCACCAAACATTGACGAGTGATTTTGACACTGATAATAGTACGTTCCAGCAGTAATTGAAGACGTATCCCAAGAAATTGTTCCATTATCAGTTCCATTATTTGTGACACCAGTAGTTACAGCATTTCCAGTTCCTGTTCCAGTAGCAGTTTTGATCCAAAGGGGATGTCCCTGTGAAGTTACAAGTAAATTGAGTATATCTCCTTTTACCAATGTAATAGCAGAATTTCCTCCAAATACTTTTCCATCTCTATGATTTCCAGCAATACTATAAGATATTGTCTCATTATTATTGACGTTAATATTGAATGTTAATGATGGTAAAGTTCCATTTAAAGTTCCAACGAGTGTTGTTGCAATTCGTGATGGGTTAAAGTTAATAGCAACAGAACACTGAATGCCCTTACCAGACTGGTAACGGAAATATTTACGAGTTTGTCTAACGATAGAACTATTTGGAGAGGTACCAGCGTTAATTTCAACGCCACCATCAAAGGGTCTGTGCAAGAATGCACCATCTGGTCTCACATTTACTTTAGTTTCAACATAATGATTGGTTGATGCGATATCATCTGGTGGATTGTTTACGATAGTAAGCTCAGTATCATCAATAACTGAAGATACTATATAATCTGTATATCTAGGTGGAGATACAGATGCATCTGAAATCTTTAAAGTATCTCCTGTTCTGAAAAATCTCTTGAATAGAGTATCAGTTCCAGTTACTACGTTTGTCGAAGAAGTAAGTCCAACTTTACCTGGAGCAGAGGAAATGCCAGATATTGAATTTATAGTAAAAGTTGAAATTCCTGCCGTTGGAACTGTAAATTCTTTTTCAATATTCTGCTCTGCCTCATCAGCAGTTGCTGATATTCTAAAATGATCTGGACCACTTACTAAAGCATAATATGGTGTTCCGATTGTAAGTTCACTTGGGGTATCATCTCCAGCATCGTAATAAAGTCTTTGAGTATTCTTTAGTTTATGATTCGGATAATTGAAATAATTAGTATTATTAATAGTGACAACATCTGAATATGGAACTGATAGTTTTCTCGCTGGAATTTGACTATTGACGAAGGAAGACATATCAGTGTTGTTTGATACATCTATGCTATAGAATCCATCCAATGCACCTGTTTCTTCTCCAGTTTCAAATGTTAGAGTTGCACTTCCTGAATTTGTTAAGTTATATGGAAGATTACTTGTTGGACTTTTTAATCTAAATCTATTAGCATTAACAGATTCAACAATAACAGGATTTAAATAATCAACTGAAAGATTTGGTTCAGTTAGTACACTTGATATTTCATTTGCAATTGCATTTGCAATTGCAGAATTAGTTAAAACTGATCCAGAATTTCCATATTTTGATACAGTAGTTCCAGCATTGATTGGAATCATGACTTCAAACATAAAACCTTGGCCGCCTGCGCCAGTGAAATTGAAATATGGATAGAATGAAGTGTTTTGGAAAATACTAGGAGAATAACTACTTGAATATGAGGGCCAATTACTATTTGTAATCCACATAGTCATATGGATAAATCCATGATATGTACTATTTGGTTGGAAATATGCAGCATCATAAGTATAACCCCAACCATTTCCTAATGAGGTATAATTTGCAACGCTGTTGTCCAAGTTCGTATGTTCTCTGGTCAAACCACTATAGTTATATGCAAATCTACTTGGACTCAAAGCTGCGTAAGTTCCTCCCAGAGGTCCCAAAGATGGAATTTGATTACCCAAAATATAATATGGAATAGTTGAATTGAAAGTGTATGGTGTTCTTATGTGTCTAAATCCAAAACCTTCGAGGGCGGTTCCCTCAAACTGATCCCAAGACACTCCAGTAGCAACTTTATTTGAATATGAACCCTCAAAATGATATTGTGACCTGACTTGCTGAATGGTTTGGAGAGAACTATTGTATATGTAAACATAGTTAAATGAGTAATACGAATAGAAATATTGACGACCATTATTGAAGGTTCTATTGCTACTACCAAATGGATAATACGATTGTGATCCATCAAGTAATAATAAAGACTCACCTCCAGAATCAGTATCAATAGTATTTTTAACTGTATTCATACCCCTAACAACTGCTGCATACACAGAATCCAGACTAGTTGTATTATTTGGTATGGAAGCCCCACTTGTTGATGATGGAATTACTCCACCAGCACCTGTACCAATAGTAATTTGTGTATCGGTGATTAAATCATGTGAATCTATATAAAATGTATTCGCAGTTTCGTTAGTAACTGTTCCATCGATATTATATGAACCAGAAGCACTTTGTAATCTTACTGGACCAAGAGTAATTCTATCTGGACCTTTAGTTGATACAGTAAATGATGTATTATTTCCATAAGTACCTGTTACTGCATTTGTGTAAACGTATGGAGCATCATTTCTGTATATGACATCATTTCCACTATTGACTAAAAGTGTTGCTGCTGATCCATTTTCGAGACCATGATTTTGGATAAAAAATGTGTCTGCTTCTGAATCATTTTGTAGTGGGAAGAAAAATACCTCTCCGAGAGGTTCATTTACAGTTGCAGAATTATTGCGTTGGAATCCATTGACGTAATATATTGAGATGCTTCGATAGTTATAAAAGTGAGTACTGAAGTTAAGTCCTGTTCCATATATAGCACCAGAATAATTGGGCTGGTTCCATCTCTGAAAATCTTCAATGAAATCCCACCCATCAGGAGTTGTTCCAGATTTTCCAAAGGTAAATGGGTAGTAAAAAGATGGAGAATAATACCAACAATAACTACTATTGACTAGATTATAATTGAAAGAACCAGATCGTCTAGCAAGCATATATCTTTCTGGTTTTTTTCCACCTAAACCAAAATATCCACCATTTCCATCCGCAACTGTGTAAGTACTCATATCTCTTCCAGAACCTGATCCATCGACGTAGGCCCTGGTTCTAAATTGAGTATCACTCGCATTAACTTGTTTATATGATTGTGCGATTTCGTATCCTAAAATTAACTGATGACGACCATAATCAGATGTTCCAGTGCTAGTTAAGTTAATCGTGGGATTGCTAGAATAATTACCATTAGTAGTTTCACAAAGAGTAATTGTATCTGTTGTTGGTGTAGATTTCACATAGTATATTTGGAATCTATCTAGACCTCCGATTTGGATGTCTCCAGATGGAGGAACATAAAGAAGAACATCACCCTGCTGAAGACTATGTGATGGCCACGTAATCGTATCATTAGATATATTTACTGCACTAGAACTGAACTTATGAGCATAAGTTCCAGTCATTTGCTTTGTTTCAGTTAATGTTGAATCTACAGATAAACTTGTAGAAAGTGTATCCGCAGAATCAACATATGGTCTTCCATCTGGAGCAGTAGATGTTGTTTGTGCAGTTAATTGTAATTGTTTTTTACCAATTGTATTGATATAATATAAACTCGATCCCCCAGCAAAACCATGATGGTAATCGGTGTATAATTTTAATGTAGATGGAGTTGCAGCATCTGTTTCTATGCCATATTCATCACTAATTGAAATTTTAGAACCACTATAGAATTCACCAGGAGTTATAACTGTGTAACTAGTGTTGATTGTCTCACTAGTTGAGAGTACATTTTTTGCTTTATATGTAAACTGAGTATCAGATATAACTGTAGTAACGAGGAATTTACCCTCAGCAGTTCTACTGGTAAGTCCTTGGACATCAATTGGAGCACCTACACTTAAACCATGTGGGAATCTAGTTAATACACTTACGTTTTCTGTATTGGCGACAGTCGTAACTGAAATTACATCTGATATCGAATAGTCATTACTACTAGCAAAGAATGATGGAATATTATTAACCAATTCCATGGTTTCCCACTTAGTTGGTTGTAGACCATATTCAAAGTCAGTATCAATTAGGTTTTGAGGGTTTGATACTCTTAACTTACTTACAGGATCAACAAAAGTTTCTGAAAAATCTACCTTTTCTTCCTGTTCATCGACAAAAATTTGTAAATCATCCAGAGGATCTAGATGTGAAGTATCATGCTGTAATGTTAATGTCGTTTTGTTTAAAAGTTTGTTATAATACGTTGAACCACCTTTAGTTGCATCTGCAAAATTATAGATAATCTCATTTTGTGATGATATTGCCCCACCACTAGGTCTCCCGACATAAACTGTAAACGTATCGTTATCTACTACAGTTATTGATATTGCCGTATCATAAATTGGATCAGTTGTTCTTGGATAACTGTGCTCTGTTTCATAGTTATCCTTGGCACAGGTAAAAGTTAAACCTCTTTCACGGAATTTGATAGTCGCTCCAGTGCTTAATCCGTGACTTGCTGTGGTTGATACCGTTAGTACACCACTTGTTGCATTAAATGTTGTTCCTGATACTGCTAATGTTAAATCGCCACTTCCGCCAGTGATAATTTGAATTGCTCCAGTGGTGGAGGCATATTCATCCCTAATAAATGTATGTGGATATAATCCTCCAGTTCCAGTATCAGTTACAATTTGCCATAATTTTGACGGATAGTTTCCAGTAACTTCAATCTTACCTTCATTCGCAACTCCAGGAGTGAAGGTATACGTATAGATTAACTTCTTTGCCATGTTAATAAAATATGATGGAAAATCCTTTTAGTATTTATTAGGTTAGAGAGCGACCGCATATGCAATTGCCAAAGTTTCGGAAATACCAGGAGTTACTGCCACTGTTGCAACACCATTTGATAGTGATGCCTGCACATTACTTCCTGTAAAATTAATAGTAGCAGCAGTTCCACGAGTAGAACCTTCATCTTGAATAACAACTCCAGTTCCAGTGGAAACGATGTTAGTCAGTCCAGAACCATCGCCAACAAATTGAGTTGAAGTTATGATGCCAGTAATACTAATATTACCTGTGCCAATAATATCATTACCATTGAGGTCTAAAGTACCACCAAGTTGTGGTGTTGTATCCTCAACAATATCAGATACGCCACCACCAGCACCTCCAGAAGTTATATTGACGGTTGCTACACCATTTGCTACAGTTACAGTGGTTCCTGAACCAACAAAATTAATTGTCGCTGCTGTACCAACTGTACTTCCTTCTTCCTTAAATACAACTCCAGTGATTCCACCACCACTACCACCACCGCCAGTGTTGGTAATTGTAACTCTTCCAGTTGACTGGTCAATAGAAATTCCAGAACCAGCAACCAGTGAGGTAACAATCCCAGTAATACGAGAACCATTACCTTCAAAGTAAGATGCACTGGATACTCCAGATACATTAACACCGCCAATAATATCAATATCACCAGTACCAATGATGTCATTTCCAGCAAGAGTTAAAGATCCTCCAAGTTGGGGAGATGTGTCATCTATAACTGCTTGAATGCCAGAAGATGGCAATCCAGTCAGTCCAGAACCATCACCAACAAATGCTGTTGCATTTAATGTTCCAGTAGAAGCATTATATGTTAAAGTACTTGAGTCAGTCTTAGGTTCTCTGAATCCAGTTGCATCAGTAGCAAATATTGGATAACATGTGGTATCTAATGATTCGTCTGCTAAGAAAATATTCTTATTAACAGCCTGAGTGTCAATTGCATTTCCCATTAATGCATGTGATGAGCATTGATAATAAAGAGTTGTTGGAGTTGACTCATCAATGATTATTTCGGTGTAAGCACCAGTAGAACCTGGTGTACCAGCAGTTGTTACATTAGTTGTATATTGAGTTGTTTTATCTGCTTCAAGATAGAAACGTAAAGGATGTCCACTATTGCTATAATTGGATTGATCGAATCTCCAAGTGGTAGATCCTGGAGTGAGAGTTATGAATGGTGCTTGAATTCCGTCAATTACAAATCCATATGTAGATCCAGATCCATCGTATCTGTGTTCAGATGTTTTGGATGCAACAGTTACTGTAAATGTTTTAGTATTGCCTCTATTATTATGGAAAATTGCATCTCTATGTGTAATGTTCCCCAAGAAAGTAGAAACACCACTAACACTTAGGTTATCAGTGGTTGTGATTCCAACAACTGTAAGTCCGTTGTTTAGATAAGATTCTCCATTAACAGTCAATGTGTGTGTAACACTGGTGGCATTAATTCCCAGTCTCTTATTGTTTATATCAAATGTTGCTGTACGCTGGAAAGTGGTCGAATCTCCAATTCTAAGTTCAGACTTTGCATGTATATCTGCTCCAGCAATATAATAATTTGAAATTTGATTTGATTGAAGTTTCCAATAAGCGCCAGTGCTACTATATCGATCACCAATATAAGTAGTTGCCTTTAAACTAACATTATCCTGGAATGTTGCGACACCAACGAAAGTAGAAATACCACTGACAACTAAAGAATCTGCAGCAACATTTGCTGTACTAAATCCTGCAAGATTAAGGAATGATCCATTTTGATAAAGATCTCCAGTGAAGTTTATATCCCCACCAACATCTAGTTTATATGATGGATTTAATTCCCCTATACCAGTGTTGCCGTCGATATAACAATCACCATTGACATATAGTGTCTTTGCGCTTGATTCGGTATTAATTCCCAGTCTCTTGTTGGTTATATCAAATGTTGCTGTACGCTGGAAATTACCTGTATCACCAATTCTAAGTTCAACATTAGCACGTAGATCTGCTCCACCAATGTAAGAGTTTGTAAGTTGATTCTGTCTAAGTCTCCAATCACTAACATATATCTCTGTGGCATATAAATCATTGCCAACAAATACATCACTAGTGGTGGTGACAATACCAACAAAGGTTGATACGCCAGCTACATTAAGATCAGTAATATCAATATTACCAGTAATATCAATATTACCAGTAATATCAATATTACCAGTTCCAACAATGTTATTACCATTGAGGTCTAAACTACCACCGAGTTGTGGTGTTGTATCATCTACGACATCACCACCACCACCACCACCGCCGCCACCACTAAATAGGGTTCCATCTTGATAAAGATCGCCAGTAAAATTAAGATCACCAACAACATTCAATTTATATGAACTATTTGCTGTAGTTCCTATTCCAATATTGCCATCTCTATCCGAGTTTAATCTATTCTCTACAACTTTATCGAGAAACTCTATATAACCTGCATTAGTACTTGAACCTGGTAGTTGTCCTCCTCTCGCATGGACAACTAATCTTTCTCCATCTGCACTAAGTGCTATTGGCATCCTACCACCACCGCCGAGAGATGCAATGCCATATCTTTTAAAAGGTGTTTGAATTGGTGTAAATCTATCTTCTAATTGGCACAAATATACAAACTCATCATCCCGACGGTGGAAGATCTGAATATTACCATTACTTTGCTTATCGTCTCCAATAAACAGGAGACTTGCATCTTGATTGAACCTAACTCCCACACCAAAATAGTCTGTCGCACTAATTGTAGAATCAGTTGGTACTAAAGTCTGTATCAAGGCATAAGATGTATTAGTTCCTATCCCACTGCCCCCAAAGATATGTACTCCGCCTTTAACTGTTTGTCCAGATTGTGTAAAGTTATAATCACTGACTGCAATATATTTTCCATCGGAAGATATATCCACATCTCCCCCAAAATCATTTCCAAGTGTGCCGCTCCCTGTGCTGGTAAGTACCTTTTCTAAATTAGATCTCAGAACGAATTGATAGTCAGCATCAGTACTAGAAAAGTCTCTCTTCTGGATGAAATCATAAACATAAACTGTTCCAGTAACTCCAAGACCAGGAGCGCCGACAACAACTCTATTTCCATCTGAGGTACATGCAACAGATTTGCCAAACTGAGCATACGACTCAGTATCGGCATAAGGAATATATACCGAACTCTGGCTGAACATGGTTGTTCCAAGACCAACGTGTTCTGGTACATATCTGTACGCATAAAGTGCCCCTGCACTTGAGAAACTGGACCCACCACTTCGCACATTGGCACCAGGGGCACCAACAAATATAACATTTCCATCACTGCTTGTTGCAATCGAATTTTCAGTAAATATCACAGCATCATCATCATCTTGACTTGTCCCTGGATAAGAAGGACCGACGTGTCTGAGGTTGCTTACTTTAGTGAATGGAGAAGTGAATTGATCGAAATATCTTGGATCGTAATTATCATCTGTATTGGTTCTGTCCCAAACTTCAACTAAATCACCATTATTTGAACCATTTGTCCTAATGATTAATAATCTTTTTCCATCTGGTGTTATTTTTAATCCCTTGCAATCAAATAGACCCTCGAATTCTTGCAACTTAGTTGGAGCATTTCCTGAAGTATCGTATGCAAAAACAATTGAACTGCTCCCACTTATATAAGTGGGTCCATTATGGAAAACTAGTATGTTGCCATCTGCGCTTAAATCTAAGAACTCCCCAAAACTTTGACCGCCTGTAGATCCAGTAGCAGATAAAATTCCAACTGAAGAGTAAGTTGAAACACCAGCCAGGACTTCTGCTTTGTGTGATGTCTTTGAACGACTAGAGTATAATGCCAGAGGTGTCGGAGACAATCCTCTTAAAAATTTTCCATCCCCTTGGAAAGTCGCAGCAGTTACAATTCCACTATAAACAATGCTACTTCCAGAAGTTGCTGCTGGCACGTTTGTTAGAGCAGAAGCATCACCAACAAAGGAATTTGCTGCTACTGTACCATTAACGTGAAGTTTATGTGATGGATTAGAAACTCCAATTCCTATATTTCCATTCGGGGAAGAATAGACAAAAGATTCTACTTCTGCATCATATACATATACTACTCCTGATGCTGGTCCAATTGAAGTACCACCTTCATCGGTAAGTCTACCTCCTGAAGCTCCAACATAAAGTTTCTTACCATCATCACTTAGAGTAAGACCATGTAAACCGAAGAATTCACCAGAAGCAAGAAATGGTGAGTGAATTTTTCCAATGAATTTAACATTATCACCGATTCTTCTGTAAAGTTCTACCGAACCCTCAATGCCACCTCCAGGAAGTGGATCATCATTACGGTGACCAATGGCAATAATTGAACCATCAGCATTACATGCAACAGCTGATCCAAAATTCTGCCTGGTGGTTGTAGTACCTCTTATTTCAGCGAGTTGATGTAAGTATGATGTAGTTGCTGTCGATACACGTCTATAAACAAATACCGAACCATATGTTCCATCGCTTTGATCTGAAACAAGAATTATGTTGCCGTCAGCACTTATGTCGGTATCAGTACCATAGTCAGAAGAATATGTGTTTCCAATCGCAGTTATAATACCAACATTTGCAAACTCATTGTTTCTTCTCTCGTAAACATAAGTTGCATTACCAAGTCCCGTAAAACTACCTTTAGCAGAAACAATTAGTGTCTCTCCATCTGCACTACATTTTAATGATCTTCCGAAAAATTGACTTGCTTCTGTACTCGCTTCTGGATGGGTTATTGTATCGAAATACTTGTAGTTGCCTTGATCTGTAACTTCATAGATATAAACTGCACCTGTGTCAACATTATTATTAACTGGATCTTCTCCAAAAGAATCGCCAACAAACAATCGATGACCATCTGCACTACAAGAAATTGATATAGCAAAGTAGTTATCACTCCCCGAAGAACCATAAGGTCTAGTTATTCTTTCCTTGCATTCTACTGTTTTTTCTGTTCCTACTCCTACTACTCTATAATGCCGTATACTGTAGCGATCAGTACCAAATATTCTAGTTCCATCTTTAGTAACGAGAACATTTTGTCCAAAGCTTTCACCTGCTTGGTAAGAACCAGGAAAATATCCAATTTCTTTGAATGAACTTCCTGTTCTATCAAAGACATAAATTGCACCAGCATCTGTACCAGGAGAATCTTTTAAATAAGCTCCAACAGCGACAATATTCCCATCAGCACTACATTCTACATCATATCCAAACTGATCATTAGTTGCAGCATTTGATGCAGTAAGTATGCCAACTTTAGTATAAGTAGTAATTCCAGCAATTGAATCTGAATAGTTTGAAGACTCACTTCTGGATGAATATGTTACTGAATCCTTTCCAGAAATTTCAAATCCATTTCCTCTAATTGTACCAACAACATCTAAAGGTACATTTGGTTGTGTAGAACCAATACCAACTTTATGTGTAGTGCTGATTCCACTGATAGTTTCATCTACTTCCCATACTGAACCTCCACCACCACCACCACCAGATGCTGCTCCCCATTCGAATCCACCAGATCCATCGGAAATTATTGTTTGTCCAAAGGTACCATAACTATTTGCATTATCATATAAAGCACCGTGTATTCTAGCGTCCCCAACGACTTCCAGTTTGTGTTCGGGATTTGTTGACCCTATGCCAATATTACCAGTTGCTGGATCTGAATATAAAAATGTTTCTGTTCCAAGTTCAATTAATCCTGCTATTCCATATTGTGTGGAACCAGATAATCTACCTTCATACTTTCCGAATATTACTTTTTTACCATCTGCAGTGAATTCTAAACAACGTGCGTCTCTGCCAAGAGCACCTAATCCATCATCAAGTTCACAGACAAAATTATAGGAATCATCATACAATTTATATAATAAAAATCTGTAAATGTATGATCCAACAAATACGATAGATGAATAAATGAGAGAAGTTCCAGATTTATCAAGTTTTACTTTTGAACTAGATCCTGTATATGGAATCTGATAACTTAGGGTGTATTGAGTGGTAGAACCAATGCCCGCATTTGCTCTATAAACATTGTAAGTATTATCATCCTGTCTGGCAACGATAACACTTCCATCATAATTAATATCCTTGTAGGTTCCAAAATATGCGTTAACATCTCCACCAGGATTATAAAGAGTATCGACATGTACCCAAGTACTTGTTGTTCCCACTCCAGCACTTGTTCCACTATCAATATACTCTTTATAAACATATACTAAACCAGAAGCATCGTTTTCACCTGTTACTTCAGATTGTGCGTCAGCAACTAAAAGAGTGGTTCCATCATCACTCAGATCCAATGAATTTAGTTGACCATAACTATCAGCATTACTTGTAGTTTGATATATTCCAGTAACAATTCCAACCACTTCGTAATTTAAAAAAGTTAACCCTAGGCCAACATTTCCAGTATTGGACCCATTTCTTTTTAATATTATAACTTTGTCGCTATAAGAACCACTAACATTGTTTATTGAAACAGTTAAAGTATTTCCGTCTGCACTTATATCAAAGTCAGATATATTAAATTGTTGATTATCAATATATGGTAAAAAGCTAGTGACAGTAATAATCCCTACAGTAGAGAAAGTTTTTTTATACTCATCGTAATGTGTAACAACAATACTTCCCAAATTACTACCATACGATTCCGAAGTTAAAGCAAATAAAGTTTTTCCATCTGCGGTGGTCTCTATTCGTCGTCCGAAACCATCGCCAACACCAGTAATCGAATCGTAGTCATCTACAATTGGTCCAAGAGAATTCAAATTACCATCAAATGCATATACAACCCCACTACTCGATGATCTGGGTGTTTTTTCATCTTGTCGAGCAGCGACGTAGATTATGCTTCCATCATAACTACATGTAACATCATCTCCAAAGTAGTCGAATTTGTCTTGGTAGATGTCACCAGCGGTCATTATGCCAACGATTTTAGCAGTGTTAATTCCAGAAATAGCATCTGCATAACTCGCTCTCTGGGAATAGTTTGAGAATGGAGTTACATCTTTACTTTTAACATTTGACAAATATGATGCATCACCAACAAATGCAGATGCAGTTACAATTCCACTATAAACAACATTAGTTCCAGAAGTTGCTGCTGGCAAGTTTGTTATTCCAGAACCATCACCAGCAAATGAAGTCGCTGTTAAAACTCCACTAACATTAGTATTTCCTTGTAAGTTAGTTGTACCACTAACGTATAATGCATCACTAGTGGGAGTTCCAGTATAATTTACAAAAATTCCTCCTCGACGATTAGATGCGAATACGCTACCAACACTATAAAATCTTATTGGAGCACCATCACCATGAGTGATACGAAGCTCCTTGGATCCACCATTGGATCCATATAAATTTATATTAAAATAATCTATAGATTGCGAACTATCATTATCTTTTCTCAAACGCATAGAATCGGAACTGCCAAACCTTAAGTTTGCATTACTCGAATCAATACGAATTACATCACCACTAGTTCCAGTTAACCGTACATAAGGCCCATAAAGATAAACAGAAGCATTGACACTGCCAACATTCAATTCACCTGTATATGGTTTGTATACAAAATTATTAGATCGTTTAATATCATAACTTTCATTACTGGTGTTTACGTTAGTTGTATCAAAAAATGCTATAGGACGGAAACCAGTGTCTGAAATATTATATGTTGAATATACTTTAGTGTTGTAACTACCATCTGCTTTAAGGTATTGCCCAGATGTTCCACCAACACTAATTGTCCCAGTAATATCAATATCACCAGTGCCAGTGATGTCGTTTCCATTGAGATCTAAATTTCCACCGAGTTGTGGTGTGGTGTCACTTACAACATCAGTGATACCAGTTGTAATCGTTGCCCAAGTATTATCACCTCTCAGATAGTTTGAGGAACTTGGTGTGCCTGTAGCAGAAAGTTCATTGAGACCGATGGCATCGTCTGCCATCTTTGCATTGGTGATTGTATCATTATCAATCGTCCAGGTAGCACCACTATTTGATACTGTAATGTCTCCTTTGTCTCCGTCAGTAACACCACCACCACCACCGCTACCGCCAGAAATGGTAATCGTTTTAATTGCTCCAGTTCCAGATGCAACTACACCACTACCAACAAAATTCAATGTGGTTGCAGTTGTTGATAGAGTAGTCCCTTCATCCTGAACAGTGACTCCTCCTCCTCCTCCGCCGCCACCACCAACTCCTTTGGCTCCAGTATATCTGAAAAAACTAATCTTCGGGGGGACTGATGCAGAAACTCCACTAGGTAAATTGCCATAAAAGAGTAGAGTTCCCGATGCATTGTTTACAACCCAATCTCCAGATCCAAAAGGAATTGTTGAATTTGTTGATGTTTTTATTGTATAGTTATAACTTCCATCACCAAAGTTAAAAGGAATTGAATCGACTAATTCTGCCAAATAGAAAGCCTTCGAAGCACCAGCAACGGCGCTCATAGTTCTATCAATATATCGTGTTACTACTCCACTAGTTTGTCCATCAGTAAGAGTAGGAGCAGTATTTGGAATCGAACCAGCTTCATTCCAAACTTGACTTGGTAATACAATGTCTCTACCAGAATAAGGTTCCTCAAAAAAGTCTCTTCCTGTGTCCGTTTCAGAAACTTGAGATACAGCTTTCTTGAATACAAAACTCGTTTTTTGGGAATCTGTTAATGCCATATTTTATTATCCTAGAGAAATTGATACACCAGTAAAATACTTAGTAGATCCAGATGGGAACCCTATTCTTATGTATAATGTTCCAGTCTTAGCAGCGGTTCCAAAAGTAACCCTTTTGGAAGTGGCGGAACTACTACCCACAACCAGAGCTGGATCTCCATCATTAGTGGGACTTCCAACTCCAGGGTATGCAGAATTACAATTAATCCATCCATTAGTTCCACTAGATCCATCAACTCTTGCATATATTTCAACACCACTAGTTTCTGTACCACTAAATCCAGAAGAACCACTAATTGTAAGGGTGAATGCAGAAATGGCATTAAGTGATGTAGTATGTTGATAACACCACCATCTAGTACCAGTTCCCATATTAGAAGTATAGTTTGGTCCACCACCTGGTTCAAAAGTAGTATAGTTTACCGCAGGTGGATACTTGAATTGTCCATTTATATATTGCATCTCATTAACATAAACACCAGTATTTAATGCCTGGTTACTATCATATGTTGCACCATATCCACTGGTAGGATATTGACCAGAACCAGAAAGTTTCCTCTTTGTCGATTCACTAGTACTCACCGTATCAACTCTAGTATCTGAAAGTGATAGGTTGGAACCAGTACCTGCGATATTTTGAGAATTATATCCAGTAAAAGTTATAGTGGGAGATTCACTATACTTATTTGAACCAACAGTTAATGTCTTTGCAGTTACAGGAACGGGACTATCGGCCTGAACTCCACTGATTGAATGATTAACACTGGCAGAAAGAATAGATGATCCTGAAACAGTTGCTATTCTTGTACTATTATAAAATTCTTTAATAGCGTTATTTACAGTAAAATCAACAGTAAAGGTAGTACCAGATGATAACGTTGGAACACCACTTACCTTAGTAGTACTTGAACTACTAATATCGTAGGAAGTGTTGGTTATTGTTACTGTGGTTGGGTTGTCAACATAGAATGTAAGTACGTTAGTGTTTCCAGTAGTACTATGTTTCATTTGCATAGTATGTGAACCGACAGACAATGCTGTGACTCTTTGAATATATGCGGTCAAAGCTTGCCAGAAGTTTGCACCATTTCCAGATGTTGGATAACCAGAATCAGCAGTAATGACCAGATCACCATTTGTACCAGTATCAGATGCTGCGGATAAACCTTTTGTTCCAGTTACCGAACCATCAACTTCAGATGTAAGAGTTCCAGATTCTCCGTCCCAAAATTGAGTAACATTGTTTATTCTTGGAGTACTGTCACTAGTAACATTGGACCTTAAAGTTCCGCTAGAACTTTCTCTAGCAGAATAAGAACTTTGAAGTGATATTGTAAATGTACTTAAGTTTGGTGGTTTTGCTGGAGCTAGTTTGGAAAGAACTTCATTCAATTCATCAATAGCATCAGTAACTTTTGTTGTAGTGGTAAATGTTAACAATCCATCAGTCAGAGAAGAGTCTGTTGGAGTGCCAAGATCTATTGATGCACCGTCTCCTCCACCACCACCACCACTTGTGATATCGATTTTTACTCTAGTATTATTGACTATAGTAGCGGTTACTCCTGAACCAACAAAATCGAGTATAGTAATTCCAGTTCCGACCGAAGAACCTTCTTCTAGAATTTCTATACCACTACTTCCACCACCACCACCACCAGTAGCAGTAATAGTTACATTGCCTGTAGATTGATCAACGGAAATACCAGAACCAGCAGTAATTGATGTAACAATTCCCGACAAATCACTGGTTGATGTCCAACTTACTCCAGTTCCTGTAGAAGTTAGAACGGAAGAAGCAGTTCCAACATGATTATTGGAGTCGAAAAGTTTTCCCTTAATGCGGATTGGCTCTTTACCAAGGTATCCCATCTAAAGTATTCTCCTATCAAGTTTGCTCTAAAATACTTAAGATCACATCTACAGAACTATTTGCGCTGGATGTAACTGTGACTAAATCTCCTGTGTTCAAGATTATTTTATTGCCTGCATTGAAGTCATACAGGGTTCCAGTTGGTATCTCAATATCCTTTACTAGATAAACATCGTCTGCACTAACATCTGACTTGTTTATAAAAACATCTACAGTGATAGCACTTGATGTTGTATTTGTCAAATTAAAACCAATAATAACTGACGTAGTTGATCCAGGAACAGTGTAGATGGTATCTCCCGCTGTTCCCACACTAGATTTAGTTTTACTTATAAAAGTATTTGCCATGAATTTTTATCCTAATGCGATTGCAAGTGCAAGTGCTTCGTCAACTGCTGACTGGACAACGCTAACTCCATTTACATTGACTGCCGTTGTACTATTTATAGTTCCATCGACAAACAAGTTTGCTTGGAATGTAGAAACTCCTACGAATGTAGACACTCCAGCGACATTTAGATCTGTAGTATCTAGTTGACCCGTTACCGTGACACCGATGCCAGAAGTTTCAAGTTTTTTCTCATCGGCATAATATAGTTCTGCTGATCCACCTTTAGTAAATGATGCTAGTGTTTCGATCCCCATCTCATCACTAATAATAACAGAATTGCTTGCACTAAGATAAAGACCACCACCAGCAAAATCTGCAACTACACTATAAGTTCCATCATGGTAAATTGTTAGATCTCCATCATCACCAAAGTTTAATCTATCATTATCACCAAGATTTACATTTCCTTGGAATGTAGACACTCCAGCGACATTTAGATCTGTAGTATCTAGTTGACCCGTTACCGTGACACCGATGCCAGAAGTTTCAAATTTCTTGGAGTTATTATTCCATAATTCTACGGCACCATTGGCAGTTGCCAATACAGAAGTCTTACCAGTTCCTGCTTTGATAACAATATCAGCACCTGCTCCACCTTCACCAGTATCAATAGTTTCGAGAACTAAATCTCCAGTTCTATTTTCAATACGAGTGTCTGTTCCATCATGATAAAGAGATGCATCATCTTGATTGGAAGAACCAAGATATAGTTTTACATTATCGCTAAAGGATAATCCACCAGAAGTCATACTATCAAAGACATCGGATCTTAAGAAACTTGTACTATCAATACCATCAAGTGTTGTTGCATCGACATTTGTCAGAGATGATCCATCACCACTTGGGGTTAAGTAATCAGTACCAGCAGTTGCTGCACTAATATTACCAGCACCATCTGCTTTTACAATGCCATTGACCGCACCAACTACAGGATCAGTCTCTGTATAAGAAGTTAGATAAGTGTTAGTATCAACAGAACCATCTGCCTTCAAGAACTGTGTTGAAGTTCCACCAGACTTGACAAAGGATGTTGCAGTAGCGACTCCAACAGAAATCCCATTGGAGGTACTATTTCCCAAAGAAGTTACATCATCAAGAGTTTGTGTTTCTGTGTAAGAAGTTAGATAAGTGTTAGTATCAACAGAACCATCTGCCTTAAGGAATTGTGTTGAAGTACCACCAGACTTAACAAATGATGTTGCAGTAGCAACACCAGATAGATTCAAATTACCAGTATAATCAATATCACCAGTACCAGTGATGTCGTTGCCATTGAGGTCTAAAGTGCCACCAAGTTGTGGAGTCGTATCTTCAACAATTTCTGCTAAACCACCACTACCACCACCACCACCAGAAATTAAAACATTAGTAATACCTGTGATTCTACCGTTAGCGTCAACAGTAATTTGAGCAGAATTTGTTGCATTACCATAAGTACCAGAAGAAGCACCAGTAAGACCAGTTAAAGAGGAACCTGATCCAGAGAATGATGTTGCTGTTGCAACGCCACTTGAATTTACGTTTCCAGTGATATCGATATCACCAGTACCAGTGATGTCGTTGCCATTGAGGTCTAAAGTGCCACCAAGTTGTGGTGTTGTGTCATCTACAACATCAATAAGTGCTGATGTCAAATATGTAGAAGAATCAACAGAACCATCTGCCTTAAGGAATTGTGTTGAAGTACCACCAGACTTGACAAAGGATGTCGCAGTGGCAACACCAACAGAAATTCCATTAGTAGTTGCATTACCTCTATAAGTAACAGATTCAAGAGTATCAGTTTCTGTATACTGAGTCAAATAAGATCCTAAGTCACTAATCTGACTTTCAGTAATACTTAATGCTGCCTGATGTTGAGTTACACTAGATTGAGTTATATTGGCATCAGGAACATTAGCCCAAGTAACGGCAGAAGTTAAATCATTAGTTTCAGTGTAAGAAGTCAAATAAGATTGAAGATCACTAATTTGAGATTCAGTAATACTTAATGCTGCCTGATGTTGAGTTACACTAGATTGAGTTATATTGGCATCAGGAACATTAGCCCAGGTAACAGCAGAGGTGAGATCATTAGTTTCAGTGTAAGAAGTCAAATAAGATCCTAAGTCACTAATCTGACTTTCGGTAATACTTAATGCTGCCTGATGTTGTGTTACACTGGATTGTGTAATATTTGCATCAGGAACATTAGTCCAGGTAACAGCAGAGGTGAGATCATTAGTCTCTGTGTAGGAGGTTAAATAAGATTGGAGATCACTAATCTGACTTTCGGTAATACTTAATGCTGCCTGATGTTGTGTTACCGAACTTTGGGTTATATTGGCATCAGGAACATTAGTCCAGGTAACAGCAGAGGTGAGATCATTAGTCTCTGTGTAGGAGGTTAGATATGTATTGCTATCTACTGTACCATCTGCCTTAAGGAATTGTGTTGAAGTACCACCAGACTTAACAAATGATGTTGCAGTAGCAACACCGACAGAAATTCCATTAGTAGTTTCATTACCTCTAGTAGTTACATTATCTAATGTATCAGTCTCTGTGTAGGAGGTTAGATATGTATTGCTATCTACTGTACCATCTGCCTTAAGGAATTGTGTTGAAGTACCACCAGACTTAACAAATGATGTTGCAGTAAGAATACCTGTAATATTAATATTACCAGTTCCAGTAATATCATTGGAGTTGAGATCTAAAGTACCACCAAGTTGTGGTGTTGTATCCTGAGAAATATCTGTTAGATAATCGGTACCAGCAATAGCAGCAGAAATTGTTTGTCCGTTAGACTTTACAATACCGCTAATTGCAGCAACAACAGGATCAGTTTCAGTATAAGAAGTTAAATAAGTTGAACTATCAACAGAACCATCTGCCTTAAGGAATTGTGTTGAAGTACCACCAGACTTGACAAAGGATGATGCTGTAGTAACTCCAGATACATCTAAATTTTGTAGAATTCCTACAGTTGTTAATGAAGAGAATGTTACTCCACTACCCAGAGTAGTTGAAGAAAGGACATCAGAACCATCGATCTTGTATGTTTTGCCAGAAGCAATGTTAAAGTTTTCACTTGATTTTAGTGCTGTATTAGAATGATCATATAATAGAGTATTATCTGGTCCAATTTGAATACCAGCACCATCAGCAAGCAGATCTGTCGTAGCAGTTGAGGCAATTCCTACAACAAAATCAGCAATTTCTAATGTTGTCGAGTTAATTTGAGTAGTTGTTCCATCTACATACAAATCACCTTTAATTCTTACTGCACCAGTATTATCTCCAACAGCAGCGGGATCAATTATAAATTCTGCTGGACCATTTAATTGTCCAGCAAGTGTTATTGAATTGGCACTAAAATCACCAGAACTGTTTCTAGAAACAACGGTATCTGCAGTGTTGGAATCGGTAGCATTTGATGTGACAGTGAAAGTCGCATTGCCAGTCTGATTTGCTGTAAATGATTGTGATCCAGAAAGACCGACTCCACTAACCTCCAGAGTTAAAGTCCCATCACCAATTGTTGGTTTATTAGTAAAATTAGTATAATCAAGATAATGTGAACCTTCCTGTCCATCTAACAGATCAGAGTTCAAGTTGGAAACTAGAGTTGTTGATGCAACTGTGAAAGGTGAGGTCCCAGTAGTTTGTGTAGATTCAAACGTTGTAGCAGTAATAATACCACTTGAATTGACGTTTCCAGTGATATCGATATCACCAGTACCAGTGATGTCATTTCCATTGAGATCTAAAGTGCCACCGAGTTGTGGTGTTGTGTCTCCTACGATTTCGGTGGTAATACCAGTGAGACTTGCATATGGGTAATTAGTCGCATCACTTAAGTCAAAAGCAGGTGTTGCATCAGAACCACCGAGACTTAATTGAATTCCACCATAAGAAACTGTGGAGTTATCTAATGCTCCATTTGGAATATTTGTCAATGATGCACCAGATCCACTGAAAGTTGTGGCAGTAATAACACCAGAAGCATTAATACTTGTGGCACTTGCTTCACCTAATGCTGGTGTAACTAAAGTTGGACTTGTGGCAAATACAAGTGAACCAGAACCTGTTTCATCAGTTACGGCAGACGCTAAGTTGGCGGAAGAAGGTGTTGCTAAGAAAGTTGCTACATTAGCACCAAGACCACTTATACCAGTAGAAACAGGTAAACCAGTGCAATTAGTTAATGTACCTGATGTTGGTGTTCCAAGAGCAGGAGTGACTAATGTAGGACTTGTGGCAAATACAAGTGAACCAGAACCTGTTTCATCAGTTACGGCAGACGCTAAGTTAGCAGATGATGGGGTCGCAAGGAAGGTTGCTACATTAGCACCAAGACCACTTATACCAGTAGAAACAGGAAGACCAGTTGCATCGGCAAGATTAAATGCTGGAGATGCATCAGAACCACCAAGACTTAAAGTAACACCTCCATAGGAAACACTAGAATTGTCGAGTGCTCCGTTCGGGATGGAAGTTAAAGAAGCACCTGATCCAGAGAATGTAGTTGCTGTGACTACACCAGTTACAACAGCACCATCAGATACATTAAGAGTTCCACCAACATCTAGTTTTGATTTTGGTTCATCACTTCCAATCCCAACATTTTGAGAATTATCAATTCTCATTGCTTCTTGATTATCTGTATTGAATCTAATAGTTCCATTAGATCCAGTATCATCTATTGCGATAGATGTATCACCAATTTGTAAAGCAGATGTTTGTAATACGGATGCAGTTAAAATTCCACTAACATTGAGATTTCCAGTTATGTTAGTTTCACTAGAACCACCTGGATTTATGTTGATGTCTCCACTTGATGAGATTAGATCATTAGATGAAAGTTGAAGATTACCAACAGTTAAACTGGTTGGAGTAATTGTGGTCGTGTTTGATACGCCATCGGTAATAGTCATATTACCAATAACCTCAAGATCGTATGATGTTGCTGCGAAACTTACATTACCAGTTTCCTGATTAATGTAAAGAGCATCTCCAACTCTAAAATCACCACCCTGGTCAATACTTACATATGAAACTTGTCCTCCATTTAATTCGACAACTTCATTTGCCTGAACGACCAGTGTTTTATCATTTGTAAAGTCTTTACCCGATCCAACATGGTTGAAGTTTGTAGCAAAGAGTCTTAACTGAACTCCTACGCCATCCGCTACAACACCTTGAGTACCATACTCAACAGCACAACCAACGGAGCGCATCTCTGCTCCGAACATTGTGTAATCTGCCAAACTAATTGCACTAGCAGTACCAGTCTGGGTTACACCATCAGATTGGAAGAACCTAACATCTTGCGTGGAACCAACTCCAACTGCCTCACTAAATGTGCCGAATCCAACTCCATTGATTTTTGCGTATGGGGAATCGTATTCTGTGATAGTACCAACAGCAACTGCGGATCCACCTTCATAAAGTTTAACAACGTCATTGATTGAAGGAGTTACTCCAGGATTTGTGAATTTGAGTCTTGCATCTGCTGTACTTCCAATTCCAACTGTACCCGCAAGACCAACGATTGCTTGAGAAGCAAAGTAATGGAAGCAGTTCAGATACTCAGCACGAGCACCATTAGTAAGAACAATACCTTTATTATTTGGTGTAAAGAAGGTTGCTTCATTGAAAAGCATACCTGCTTCTAAAGAATTAGAGGCAACTAAAGATCCATCAACTTTAGCACCAGCACCAGCAATGTAACTGGTTGGTGGAGAATCGGCGGTGTCGTAACCATAAGGATCCGTTGCAGTAACATTAGATCCAGTATTAAGGACAGTTACCCTTTGAACATAAGGACTTCTGGTTGTAATAGCAATACCAGGAGCATATGCAAAAGCATATCCAGTATCAGCAGAAGAATCAAAGTATGATTCTCTAATTGTGAAATCTTCAAGAGTTGAAATGTCATTCAGGTGGAAGATGTCTTTTTGCTTAGTAGCAGATGTTGGTTTGATTGTGGTTGCTCTGAGACCAGCACCCCTAACTGTTACACCTCTTGGAACAACCAGTGGACAAGTTTCTTCGTAAACACCAGCAGAAATATGAACAATATCACCATTCGTAGCAACACTCAGTGCTTGTGCAATGGTGAGATATGGTTGGTTGATATTTGTTCCAGTATTGCTGTCGTTTCCATTTTCTGAAACGTAGTAAGTATTGCCAAGTGAGTTTAGTTCTCCATCAAAATCACCACCAATTGTAGTTGCAGTAATTCCAGATGAATCAATTGTTACCGCAGTTCCAACTCTGATGACATCATTATCGCCATCTATAGTAATACTAGAGGATCCAACTGTTAATATTCCAGTAATCCTTGCGTCACCTTCAACAATTAATTCTGTTGTGCCGCTACCAATAGTTACTGCACTTAATGTGGAAACACCAGAGACATTAAGTTGTTGAGTATCTGTTGTTCCTGCAATCGTGACACCATAACCAGTGGTCTCAAATTTCTTGTCTCCACCATAACTAAGTTCTACTCTTCCATCATCTCTATCAATTCTAAGATGAGTTGTTGTATCTTCTGAATTTTGAACGAGTAATTGATTTCCAGTTGTTCTATATACAAGTTTTAATCCATCTGCATCAGATGCATCTCTAAAATCAATAATCTTAGGACGATCGCCCTTTAATGTAATCTGAGGATTATTATCAGTGGTTGCATTAGTTGAGTCAATTACTAATGCCTTTACATCAGAAGATGGAGTAATCTCTACCGTTGATGTGAATGTAGAAACACCAGAAACGTTTAAGTTAGTACTAGTAAGATAATCAATAGTACCTGTTGTGGTATCTAAAGTAGCAATAGTACCGATTCCACTGTAGGATACATTGGTTCCTTCAAGGTAATCAATAGTACCTGTTGTGGTATCTAAAGTAGCGATAGTGCCAATGCCACTATATGAAACGTTAGTACCCTCAAGGTAATCAATAGTACCTGTTGTGGTATCTAAAGTAGCAATGGTACCAATGCCACTATATGAAACGTTAGTACCCTCAAGGTAATCAATAGTACCTGTTGTGGTATCAAGGGTTTCTATAGTACCAATGCCACTGTAGGATACATTGGTTCCTTCAAGGTAATCAATAGTACCTGTTGTGGTATCTAAAGTAGCAATGGTGCCAATTCCACTATAGGAAACATTAGTACCTTCAAGATAATCGATGGTACCTGTTGTGGTATCTAAAGTAGCAATGGTGCCAATTCCACTATAGGATACATTGGTTCCTTCAAGGTAATCAATAGTACCTGTTGTGGTATCTAAAGTAGCAATAGTACCAATACCAGATACATTAAGATCATTAAGTGTTCCTACGGAGGTCAAAGAAGAATTAACTACACCACTTCCGAGTGTTGTAGCACTAAGAACATCAGTACCATCAATTTTATAAGTGTGCCCAGTCTCAAGATTTAAATTCTCTGTAGATTTAAATGCTGTATTTGAATTATCATAAGTAAAGAACTTATTGGTGCCGATACCAATCCCTGCACCATCAGTTAATGAATCTGTAGTTGCTGTAGATGCAATACCAACAACGTGATCCGCTAATGTAATCGTTTCAGAGTTAACAATAAAGTTAGTTCCATCAACATATAAATCACCCTTAATTCTTACTGATCCAGTATTGTCACCAACTCCTGCTGGATCTATTGTTAGTTCAGAAGGGCCACTAATTGTATCCGTGGTGATGTTTACTCCAGTCCCAGTTGCCCCCGTAGAGAAGCGAGAAGCAGTAGAAACTCCAGAAACATTAATATCTGTACCAGAAAGGTAATCAATAGTACCTGTTGTGGTGTCTAATGTAGCAATGGTACCAACACCAGAAGTATTGAGATTGGTATTGGTGAGGTAATCAATGGTACCTGTTGTGGTGTCTAATGTAGCAATGGTACCAACACCAGAAGTATTAAGGTTGGTGTTAGTGAGATAATCAATAGTACCCGTTGTGGTATCTAAAGTAGCAATGGTGCCGATGCCACTGTAAGAAACATTAGTACCCTCAAGATAATCAATGGTACCTTTTGTGGTGTCTAAAGTGGCAATAGTACCGATTCCACTATAAGAAACATTAGTACCCTCAAGGTAATCAATAGTACCTGTTGTGGTATCCAGTGTATCAATAGTACCTGTTGTGGTATCAAGGGTTTCTATAGTACCAATGCCACTATAAGAAACATTAGTACCCTCAAGATAATCAATGGTGCCAGTGGTAGTATCTAAAGTAGCAATAGTACCGATTCCACTGTAGGAAACATTTATGCCCTCAAGGTAATCAATAGTACCTGTTGTGGTATCCAGTGTATCAATAGTACCTGTTGTGGTATCAAGGGTTTCTATAGTACCAATACCACTGTAGGATACATTGGTTCCTTCAAGGTAATCAATAGTACCAGTGGTAGTATCTAAAGTAGCAATGGTACCAATGCCACTATAGGATACATTGGTTCCTTCAAGGTAATCGATGGTACCTGTTGTGGTATCCAGTGTATCAATAGTACCTGTTGTGGCATTCAATGTTGTGATGGTACCAATGCCACTATAAGAAACATTAGTACCCTCAAGATAATCAATGGTGCCAGTGGTGGTATCCAGTGTAGCAATGGTACCAATGCCACTATAGGATACATTGGTTCCTTCAAGGTAATCGATGGTACCAGTGGTGGTATCTAAAGTAGCAATAGTACCAACACCAGAGGTATTGATATTATCAATTGTAGCAGTGGTAATATCTAACGTAGCAATGGTACCAATACCGCTAAATGATAAATTAGTGCCTGTAATTGATCCAACAGAACCGTCTGTCAGTGAGAAAGTAGTTCCAGTGACATCTAAGACATTTATGTCTCCCGCACTTATTGACCCTAGAGTAGTTACATTCCCAGTTGTTGATGAAATTGCATATTTTGAAATACCAGAAGAATTTCTTACTGTAAAATCACCATAAACATTAACTTTATCACTGAAAGTAGAAATTCCAGAGAACGTAGAAAGACCAGAAACGTTTAAATTAGTACTTGAAAGATAATCAATAGTACCCGTTGTAGTATCGAGTGTTTCTATAGTGCCAATGCCGCTATAAGAAACATTAGTGCCATCAAGGTAATCAATAGTACCTGTTGTGGTATCTAATGTAGCAATGGTGCCAATACCACTGTAAGAAATATTAGTACCCTCAAGGTAATCAATAGTACCT
>Ga0208162_1000355_pt1 | contig 26864 bp, 27 predicted proteins | sample CB_VirMetaG_4_FD_184539 | JGI IMG/M metagenome (GOLD analysis project Ga0208162, IMG submission 184539) | Freshwater to marine saline gradient viral communities from Chesapeake Bay - CB_1508_1M Viral MetaG (SPAdes) (version 4) | ecosystem: Environmental > Aquatic > Marine > Coastal | place: USA... | reverse complement strand
GAACTGCCCGTCTGCCTGCTCAACCGCAAGAAGGTAGGCCCTTGCATCGGGATCAGACACCGCAGCGGATGGATGCTTTAACTCTGGCGTAATAATCCAGCTCATCGCAACACCTCCGTGGCAGTGACTAATAGGTCGTGGTTTGTGTAAGTCATGGCGTCGGTCCCACGAGTTTGTATGGGTGGCCGCTGGGGAGGTTGGCGGTGAGTCCCCATTTGTGGGCGAGGTAGCCTTCGAGTTTCTGTCGGACGTAAGCGTCTATCTCATAGTCAAATGCAACAGCTTCGCAGAAACGACCATTAAAAACAGCGTTTGCAAGCGGGGAACCCCTGTCATTAAGCGTGCCTACATAGTAATTCTGTCCGCTTCCGATAGGACCGTTGAAGGTGTCATTCTGGTCCTGCGTTCCGTTTAAATAATGAGTCATCGTTAAGCTATCACTATGCATACCAATTTGGATGTATCCTGTATTTACGAACATATCGATATTGCCGTTCGGGAATTTGTCGCCCGCTGCAAACCTCGATTCGCCAAAGTTAACGCCGATATAAGAACGTTCTTCCAAGTCTTGCCTTGCGCCAAAAGGGATTATTAATGAATTAACAGTGTCATAAGCAACAACTACAGCAATCGTTCGGTTTATTGCTGGTGCAAGTCCAGTTTCAAGGAAATCGTCAAGTCCATCAAAATCAAGCACGTTTAAGCCGTTCAACGAGCGAGTGCCTGTTGTTGGTTTGTTCGCAGAAGTAGCCTGCACAGCATGTCGATCGTTCCCGCTCTTATCATCCCACTGGCTTACAACGCCACCACTCTCGGTAATAGTGCTGGCATCTGCAGCGTCCAGCCACAGCGCCGTAGACAACATGCTGGGATTCCAGATGCTCTCATTCCAGGTGAACTCCTTTGCCAACGTCACCTTCCCCGGCACATAAATAGTCATGGTATAGCTGCTCCGATAGCGGTGATTAAATCTGACACGCGGGTGTCAAGGGCGGCGAGGTCTAGGGATTCACCGATGCTGTAGAAGGCGAGGCGGGCGTCGGTTCTCGCCCCGCCAGAATCAGACGCAAAAACGCCTATGTTTCTATCTAAAGGGGTTTCAGAAGTTACAGTTTCTGGAAAATCTGCGCCCCCAATTCGCGCAGAGGTCTGGGTGCTCGAGGTTCGCACTCCTCCGACAAAACCAACAGCGTTTCCATTGCTATCGGTATTTATGGAGGCATTAATTCGTAACGAAATGCCTTCCGGTACGAATGACACAATTGCAGACCTTCCCGGAAGATTCGCCGTGGCCAAGAGAAGGGAGGTAGTAGTAGCGATTGAAGTTTGATAAATTGCTAGATGCTTGCTGTTTTGCGGGTCAGCATTATTATTCCTATTACTATCTAAATACTTCGTACTTCCATCTCCTTTTAACCCCGTCCCCCTGTCGTAATCACCAGAGACAAAGTTGACATTGGTCGGAGCCGTACCAACAAGTGGAACCAAAGCTCCACTCAGAGTTCGCGCCCCAGCCAAAATACAGCTCGCCTTAATCGCATTCCAGATGCCGTCAGTTTTGCAGCCAAGGACAAAATCATTGATCGCCTTGGCTACACCAAATTCTAATTCTTGGCCATCGGCTGCCTCCACAGCAGCGACATACGACACTGCTTCAGGTTCGGTCAGTCCGTTCCAACCAGGCACCCATCGCAGCGTCATACATCACCTCCATCGGGCTCGCCGTCTACGACGGGAGGCTCCCAGTCCGGATCGTAAGGCGTGCCATCAGGATTGAACTGAGGCGGTGTAGGACCAACGTAATACGGGCCAACCTTGAGATCCTGACATACTTTTGTCGCCATACTCGTAGCGTATTCAGTCACCACATCCTCGGGAGTCTTACCCTCCAGCGATGCAGTAGCGATGATGCCGGGGACGAGGGTGTCGTCGATTGTGATAGTAAAATCAGCCATTACGAGAGTTCTATTACTACTTAGCTTTCAACACACACTGCCGCTATAGACATCGATGACGTTGTAGACGTCAGGGCCGATCCCGACTAAACTCATGCCAGGCGGTATCACTGGCCCGACACCGAACGGCACTGTGCCAGCTACGCCGATGCTTACCGTCGCATTGCGGCGTATCAACCTGCTCTCTTCGACATCTCTGGCCGACTCAACGATTTCGATGCCGTTGACAACTAAGCTGTCGGTTACCGTCAGCGATGAGACGCTAGTCCCATGTTCCCACCTCTCCGCGCTGGAATTATATATAAGTAACTCCCCATTCGCTGTCGACCCATTCGATTCGACGTCGTGTAGGTCACGGAGCCGGCGACCCGTATCCCACCTCACCATCACGATGCCGTTATTCTTTACAGAAACCACTGCGGCGACAGGCAGTTTTAAATTGGGTGCCTGAGGTTCGAATTTAGTGAAACCTCCCGGAGTAGCAGGATCGCACCAGAGGATGTCGCCCTCGGCCCATTGACCGTCTACACCGCCCTCATCGATATCAGTGTCGACTCCTTTTACCTCGCCAAACGACCGCACATAGCCGTCAGCACCAGCCGCTATGGTCTGTGCGGCCACACCGAAGAACACGTAGCCGGGGTAGGTTCCGTCAGACACCATCGGCGCGATGTATAGCCTGCCGCTATTTCCATCGGTCTCTCCGGTAAACATCACTGCGGTACCTTTGGTGATCGTACTCGCCGTACCATTGCGGCACAGGGTAATGATGTCTTGTCCCAGCGGACTTATTACGTCGTTAAGTAGACCGATGTCTAGGGTTCCCTTATCCGTATTCCACCCTACCTGCTGCGAGGTAGTGGGTTCCGCAGCACCGATGGAGATTAAGGTGTCAAAAGTAGCGATGCCGGTAACATCGAGAGTGCCGGGAATATCGACATTGTCTGTCCACTCTACACCGACGCCTGCGGCGTCCGTCTGAAGAAGTTGCCTGGCAGCGCCAGGGGAAAACAGAATTCCCGTATTCACCCACTCCGTGGATGATGCGTCCCAGTACCGGATTACCGGAGAAGCCTCCGAGGTGTCGATCCACAGTTCCCCGTTCGACAAGTCGGTATAATTCACTGGACTGGGCTCAGTGTCACTGACATATGCCGGTCCGATTTTTCTTACATACCCTAGCGTGTCTCGGACAAAAACACCGACAGTGTCGGTATGATAATTGACTGCGATCTCGCCGTCGAGAATGTCGGTCGACAGTGGACGCTTTTCAAATACCGCGCTGCGTATATGTCTATAGCTATCTCTGTTCATTAATATACCCCTCCGTCTAGGTTATAAAAAGTACTTGTATCCGATCTCACTGCATCTTCGAAGAAGTCGACTACATAGGACTGGAGGTAGGAGAAAGGTAAGGCGTCGGATGCGAGAACGGGATTGGCGACACCAGTGATTCGCTTACCAGAAACGTTTAAAGCAATCCCGCCATTAGAAATTAATCTCCCCACGGTGAGCAAGTTTTCAAACGTGACCGACCCCGAGTTGCTAACATAGCCGATGGTGTCGCTGGTATCATCAAGCCACTGGGTAACTATCGCATTGGTGCTTGAACCCCTTACGGTCAATGCGACGGCATTGTTGGACCCCGGATTTATCGTGTTATCTCCGATGTTAGCGGGAACCTTGCGCAGAAAATTATTCGGGTCGAGATCTACAGCATCGATTAAGCTGTCTACTTCCGACTTTGAGTAGGTATCGCTTATAGTCGCATAAGTCGTTGCTACTCCAGACTCTATAGAAGACCGAAGAGATGATAGCTGTGTATCGAGATCGGGTTGTTCGATCTGCGAAGCTGAGAGTCCGGAGATAAGGCCGTCAATGCGGTTAATCTCCGTATCGAGATAAGAGCGAGTATAGACCGTGGATACCCCTGCCTTCGATCCCAGCAGCCTATTAATCTCAGTCTTGGTATAGAAATCCTGCACCCCGCCTAAGTTCGGCGTACATTGATCCCCGTAATAATTAGCTGCCACTGGACACTATCCCCCTACTCTGCTTTCAACGGGAACACAGATTAGATCGTTGTCTCCGGACGACAGAGATACCACTTCTCGGTTGGGTTGATTACATATCACCTTCTTCTCACATTTATCTTCCTTGTTGTTTTTGACACAGTAGAGTTTTTGCCAATAGTCGGCGGGTGGAGGTCCGGGTACAATCAGTTCGTTGTTGGCTGGCATGTCCTGGGTGGCCACATACACGCAGGTAAATGTCCCGCACCTGGTGTCGTATAAGACGATATCGGAAGAGCGGTAGAAGTATTGCTTTTCTATCTTGTATTCTCCCCACTCATCGCTATTCAGGTCTACATTCCACTCTTTCCCGGCCTCAGACCACATGGTCTGATACTTCTCAGGGTTATAGTACTCATATCTTCCTAATAGCTCGGATATATCAGGCAACCCCACCGGTTCCGACGTCACAATGTGGCATATCTCCGACCACAGGGCAGGGTTAAAGTTGCCCGCTGGCACTGGAACACTGGAGATGGCAACGTAGACCACGAGCTTATAGCCGTCATCTTCAATCCTTATCACCTCTTCCCCGACAACATAACTGTTACTGTCTGTATACTCAGCTACTTGCCAGACACCGTTTAAAGTGTTTACTTCGTCCCACGGCAAGTCTATGTCTCCCCACTCCGTGTAGATTCCTGCCTTCTCGTTGTAGAAGCGGGGGTACTGCTGTAATATCTCCTCAACACTCTTACCACAGGTGTTATCGATACACTTCTGCCCGATAATGTCTGATTCCGTGACTCCTTTGGCCGCCAAAGCCTGCAACTGCTCAGGGGTAAAACAGCTCCGAGGTAGTGCACTAAACGATCTGGCGGCCACGAGGCTTATTAGTTATAGAGGAAGTTGTCAGACACCATGGTGATTTCGACGGTGCTAGGGTTACCACTAGTGCGGTCTACAGCGCCGAAGTTTACCGAGGTCAGTTGGGCGTCGGGGAGAATGATGGTTCTGGAACCGAGGGGCTGAGGGTCTTCGCCACAGGTCACAGGGGTGATGGTTACAGTAATGAATTCGCAGCCATGAGATTTCCAGAAATCCAGAACATCAGCGTGCTGAATGGGGTCGAAGGGGGTGGCGATAGTCATCTCTGTAAGAGTCTTAGGGCCTTTGACATTGTAGACCCGCTGACGGATGCCATCGGCGTATTGAGCGGTAGCAGCGGTGTCTCTAATGCCGCTAAATGAGGTGAAGTAATGGGACCAGGGGCTAGCCTGGACGTAAAACTGGCTTTGTGAGGCCGGACGTATTTGAATCATGGTCAGAGGTCACTTGAATGTGTTGTCCTACAAAGCTTTCAACACCCGGCTACGCCGGGTGAGCATACTACAGATAGTAAGGAGCGAAGTATGACCAGTATCCGGTTTCTTCAGGGTTCAGGACAACACACTCTTTGTGAATAAACTTCCTGTTTAGCCTGTAAACCAGAGAGTAAGTGTTAATCAAATCCCCGATCTGTTCAGGCGATAACTGCTCTTCTCTCAACAAGAAGCTCTCGTACTCGACCATATCCCGGCGTAGTCCGTCGTACTCGGGGGGTAAAGAGCGAGAAGGGATGGTTCTTATCTCGTCGAGGAGGCGTTTGGAAGTAAAAACGATGTCCCCGGGGCTAGTATATTCGTCTATCACTATCCTCGACGTCTCCGCGTCGTTATCGCTAACACCCGTGGCAAGGCGTTCCCAGCCAATCTCGTCCATCCCGCCCTGCGAGAACCGCTCTGAGATACGCTTAGCGACTTTATCGCGAGTAGTCTGATCTTTGAGATCGCCGTCTTCATCGAATTCTGTGAAGTCGAGGTTTTCAGTGGATATGGGTGTCTGGTTGGATAGCATCTGGCCGATGGCGCGTTCGCCCAAGACCGGTGTATCGCTTTCTCCAGCCTCCATAGACTGCTGTTCAGCCATCCCTGGCATGCCTCCCATCTCTGACATATCCATCTTTTCGAGAGAGGGGATTTCCAGCTTATCCCTGACCCAATCAAGATCGCTAACACTGTATCCGATAGCTTGAAGCTGAGTTAGCATCTGTACAGTCTTAACGGGGTCTTCGCGCTGCTCGAGATCGTCGAAGTTTCTACGAATCCTCGGTACCGATGCGCCCGGATAATTCAGCTCCGTAAGCCAGCGTATCAGCGTTGCATTCAATGTCTCGTCAAGCTCTTCTGAGAAACTCTTTGCTTTTCTCATCCGAACAGAATCGGCCACGGAGTCGCGAGCGTATGAACCGGTGCTGCCAGTATCCTGACCGACTGTATTCTCCCCGTTGATCAGAAAGCTAATCTGCTGATCTATGTAGGTTATTAAACTCTCATATATTTCCGGTCTGCCATCGGGTTTTAGAAATTCTATGCTCATTTCGTCTGGGACGGTGACAGCGGTCTCTTGCCCCAACCTCTGCAGAGCGGTAAATAGAGATTTAACCTCTTCCTCAGGTGTACCAAGACTGAATTTTCCCACCGCTGTAGGTGTAGTATGCTTATCGGCATACTGAAGCCAAAAAGACATCAGGGTACGGCGAAATTCTACCAGAGAGTAGATCTGTCTACCCAGGCCCGTTCCATACGGGTCCATCATACTGCTGTAGGCCCAATGGCGATGAATTATCATCGACCTCAGGGGTATTGGCAATCCCTCCACAGGGGATTGAATAGTGATAATCCTCGGACTCACTGATCCGTCGGTATTAAGTATAAATTGAAACCGTCTCGGATCTCTTATTTTAATTTCTGAAGGGACGACATAGGAGCCCTGTCTTACCCAACAAACCTCTCCGATACTGATGCCCAAGATCAGTGATTCGCACATGCCACGGATAAAAGCATCGAAGCCTGAATTTGCTGTGACAAGCATTTCACGGCCACGGCTCTGAGCGCTATTACTCCCCATGTGGTAAAGTGCCTGACGGACAAACTCTGCCACTTCCTCGTCTTTATCGCTATCGGAGGCAGGGAATACTTCCCATTTTCGAGCTATAATCTCTCCTACCAGCTTCTCCCAAGCACTGATAACAGCACTATCGTTAAATAGCCGGACATAGTGCTCGACCGCTCTCGGTCCACCTCCGGCTTCGGTTATAAGGATATCATCCCTACGAACCAGGATAGTGTTACCGGATACGGTCGGAGTTCCGTTAAACTGGTAAGGGTCTCCTACATATCCAGCTAAAGAGCCTTGACTTAGCCCGAGATTATATAAGCGGTCATTGTAGCCCGTTTTTACAATACGCTTCTTATCAGTAGTATCATCTGCCATACGGCTATAAGTCACTCTTCTCCCTAGCTTTCAACGGATTTTTCGTCTTTACTTTTGTAGACAACATCGAGATCGAGGATGGCCGAGTACAGGTCTTCGCGACTTATCTCGCCTTTTTCATACATCTCTATGGTCTTCTCGGCATCTTCTATATAGACGCCAAAATCCGTATTGGTGAGTATATTCACCCCCTCGCTTTCTTTTTTATCTCTCTTAGGTCTTCTTGCCATAGTTTTAGATACTCCGGTAAGTATTGTTGCCACCGTTGTTTCCAGCCCTTGACGTCTGACAACTCGGTTGGCGGGTTGTTTCTGAATTCTTTGCGAAGGATGTGCAAAGAAGCGGATACAAAATCTCCGTTGTGACTATTATAGCATGTTTCGAAGGTGTGTCTATCGATGAAAGGGTAGGACTTATGCAACTCGGTATAGAGGGGGTCTTCAGAGATTAGTTTATCCTCAATAACCGATGTGTTCCATATATCCAGGCACCTAGAGAGAAGCTTTATGCAGCCCTCTAGTGTATTTTCACCGTATTTTTTCCTCATGCGGTTGAAATCATCGACCAAGGATTCCAGAGAAGATATGTCCTTAGCCTTGGGCCACCTGACCGATCTTTCTCCGCACCAGGATATTGTGATGAGAAGGGAGAGGAGGGGTAGAGGGAGATTGTCAGGATTTTCCAATCTCTTGGCCATTACCAGTGCTCCCTCTGCCACCACGGCTTTAGCTATCAACCCTTCATGCTCGCCTTTACATTTGCCATATGAGGTGTCCTGGTTAAAGGTATCACGTACCTGCTTCCTTTTCTCCGGAATCTCCAGGAGCTTCATCTCCCTCTCGTGCCTGTGCTTCTCCCTTACTTTCCACTTGTCGTGCTCTATTATTTCTCGAACTAGATCGGGAGGCAGATTTAGACTTGCCAGATCCTTTAGTTGTCCCAGAAGGTCCTGATCCATTGCTAGATTTTAGCACGTCTTGACGAGAGATGCTTACAATGTCCTTGTAAGACCAGGAATAAATGATGCGGGTCGAAGAAGAGCCTGGAATCCTGCCCATATCGATGCCTCTGAAGAACAGGGTATTCAGCTCTCGATCAATCGCCGCTCCGGGTTCGTCATACATAACGATCCTGACGTCGTCCGGAACGACTTCCATGGCGTAGTGAAGGGAGGCTAGGGTCGTATGGTCATAACCACAGAATACAAGGTGGTTATAGCTTGTCAAGGGAATGAAAACCTTTGACGGATCGAGAATGAGCTGGCTTACCTCGACTCCGGGGACGCCGGATAGCTCGGAGTCCAGGTGGTCGATCATTTTTCCCAAATCTTTTTCGGACTTGGAATTTTCTGTGAAAATCAGGGCGATCTGGTAGGACATCGGTTGAAAGCTAATTAGCAGTAGAATTATAGCACAGGATTTTGTGTCTGAGATCGGTAAGTTAGTTACGGAAAGGGCAGGTATCATTGTTACCAGGGGTATCGATGAATACCCGGGGTATCTCAGTGATCAGGATAAGTTAAGATTTTATAAGATAGCCATAGACCTACTCTTATCTATCAACGCAAGGATAGAGTCGAATGAAGTAGCTACGCTGTCCCCGTTAAGAGATCAATTGATCTCCGGAGTGTTCGCTCTTGGCATCAATCAAGAACTGGCGATAGCTCTGTTTAAATCTGTAGCTAAGAACCTCTATGAGGAGATAGATAGGTCGGGGTATAGGGATCCCCGGGTCATAAGGGAATTCGAGAAATACGAATCTCTATTAGAGGAGAGTATTTCCGATATAAACGTCCTGCTGAGTGACAACATATCGGAGTTTCTGAGCACCATCGATCAATATGCCGATTCGGAGACGGTGATAGACCTCGGCACCACTAGGTCCAGGTTATTAGCCGTTAATAGGCCGGAAAACACCGGTTTTTCTAGACCTAGTAGATTGAAAAGCCGCTACAGCGCGGTGTTTGACAAGAAAGTACGAGATGTGAAAGAAGTCATCTCCAGCTCTGCTGTGGATATCAACTCTATTACTTCGGATTCAAAGATAGATGTAGAGCCTCCTAGCAAAGTAGACACTGACCTGCTTACGGCTACTTTTGCGGGAGAAGGAAAGAAGCTGTATAGTTCTATTTCCAACCTTTATGATTTTTATCTAAGTTTTGGATCCTACCAAGGGTCGTTAGCCAGCGCTGTTACATATCAGTCAATGTATTACGAGTACATGATGGCCATGTGCTACGGTAAAAGTCTGCCGCTAGGGGTTTTAAACTCCGAATTCGGTAATTTCCAGTCACTCTACGAAAAGAAAACCCTGGAGTCTCGGATAGCAGGACTTAAGTTCCTCGAACCCATCTTCTCGACTAGGTCGGGGAATCAAAGCACGGTAAGGGGTAACCCTGTGGCAGCGAAATTTGCCGATGGCATTGGTGATAGATATGTCTATGAATCCGAGCCTACCTCTGACTTCTTATCTCTGTCCCTGGAATCTCTGTACCTTTCCTGCCTACAGGTAGGCGATAACATCCGGTCGATCTTGAACAATCCACCTGAAGGGATAGGCGATGTCGCTCTCCATCTGGATCTGTTGTCAAAAGTCTTCCCTCAGTCATCAGATATAAGAGAGCGTTACACGGGGATCACGGGCTCGGTGAAAGAGCTGCTCGACTCGAACAAATCACTTTACGGTCTTCTTGGTTACAGCCCGGACCTGAGCCGGTATGGAGGTGAGTTTCAGTCCCTATCGGAGAGGGTCAGTGAGATCTCATCGGTCTTGAGGTCGGTGGGATTCAAGCCCGGTGGTTACATCCCATCGATAGAATTAACCTACTACGAGCCGGATAAGGGGAAGATTGAAGAAAATTTGAGAAGGATAGGTTTTAATAATACAGAGATTCAAGAGATATTGTCCGTATCTAACTTCTCAGAGCTTATTGACAAATTCGCACCTCTTACCGATTCGTCCGACGTCATCTCCTTCTTCCGTGCTTACGACCTCACTAAGCTGTTGTACGAGTATGGCGGTCAAGAGGCTATAGATCGGTACATTGATTATTTATACGGAGTAGATGGCAACGACTCCGTTTTGAGATTTTTGAAGTTTCTCGAAATCGATAGGTCGCGGGCTTCTAAGTTTACCGAGAGTCAGTACTCTAGGCTTATCGGTTACTTAATCCCGCTGACCTATGCAATTAACCCCAATCAGCTTGTTTACTACGACTCGATACTGAAGGGAAACAATCTCGATCTGCTGGAATCGATAACTTTTCTGTTCGAAAATGGTGTAGAGAGTATTATCAAGGATAAGTCGGAGGTATCTTTACTGTCCGGCATGGTATCTCAGATGGTAACAATGCCAAAGGATACGTATGAGTCAGAAAAAATCCTGTGGAACGATCTGATATCCCGGTCTGCTGGCAATGTTGGCAGAGACATCTCCGGCCTTTATGAAAGAGCGGAGGGAATAATCCCCAACGAACTTTACTCCGCTCTAAACGATCCCAGTCCATATTCTCCCCTCGGACAGATACTCAATGGAGTTAAGGGGGGCCGGATGACCTCGCTGTTAAGGTACTGCAGTGTATTCGGATTGCTGTATACTCTGTCTCCTTATCGAAACTCTGGTCAGTTGGTTAATAAGTCGGCTGAAGATTTTACACTAATCCTCGATCTGACAGACCAGATTGAAAGGTTGTCTGAGATACTAAAGCTTTCCGCATTAATCTTTAGCCGGTCGGAGGATAGTAATACCCCGAATCTATCCCCATATAGCGGGTTAATAAACGTTCAGAATAGAGAGTTTAGCGGATTTGTAGACTTAATAAAAGGTTCTGACACACAGACAGCGAGCATCTCGGAGTCTCCGGGTATAGGGAATTCGCGAATACCGAATGGCCTGAGGGTAGCCAACTCACTCTCTCCCGAAGAAGCGGCTTTAGTGTCTGACCTGGGGCAGTCTATGGGGTCGTTTACATCGAGACCAGGTGTATCGTCTGAAGGGAGTAATTACGTCCGTATCGCTACGGAGAATCTCCTGGCCAGCGGCCTGTTGGTGGGTAGAAGCAACACTGTGGATATCTCTGCACCGGATAACACCACCACCACCAGCGGTGTGTTTTCTGATTACACCACTACATATAGTGTGTCGCAAGGTGAGGAAAACACTCCCTCGAGCTTTGATCCGGTAGAATCCTGCAGACGCTTTGGAGGAACCCGGTGCGATGAGTTGGGATACGACAAAGATTCGATGTGTGGTAAAGACTTTAACAAGGCGTTGTTTCCGGAAACCGGATACGGAGATGAAACACCTGCCTTCTCTCCTGGCAGCGTCCCTGTGGACAGACCCTTGGGGTCGAGTTTGTCCCGCGATCTGATATATAATACCATCGAAGCTTCCGACCCTCAACGGTATTTTAGTTCCAGCGGTTTAAGCGAAGCGAGTAGATCGCCTTTGTTGAAAGAAAATGAGATGCTTTGTGCCAGTTTAAAGGATCCCATGGAATACGGAGCTTGTATCTCTATGTTAAAGTGCAAGAGGTTCGATCCTCCGTATGAAGGGCGGTACTGGTTCGAGTTCTGTCCCAGCACTTTACACGGTGGCAGGTTAAGAAAATGACAAGAACGCTTCTGTCTTACTGTAAGACTGAGAACAATACTAGACTGCTGGAGTTTGGCCAGGGTCCTGAGTACTTCAATGGTACGCGTTGTAGCACAGTGTATCGCGCTGCGATTAAGAAACAGTTAACTGATTCGGTGGAGATTTCACTGGAACAGTATGACAGCGATACAGTGCAGCCTATTAGCGAGTTTAAGCTGACAAATCAGGGGCTGGTTACCTGGGACGACCATTGGATCAGTAAGAAAAGTAGCCTCATAGTCGATCCTAAGATCGTTACGATGAATCTTCAGCGTAATAGTCTTGTCTATGTGAATATAAACACACCGAGATTGGAGTTGAAAAATTTAAATCTAGAGGGTAACGTATCTCTCGAACATTTATATATCCATGAAGCTCCGGCACTAGAACGACTTGACATCTCTAACTGTCGTGGCCTCAGACACATAGCGTTGGGAATTAATAGAGGTATAAAATACCTCAGTGCCAATAACTGTGCTATGGAATCAGGCGTCATGGAACAACTTTTGCGCGATTTTACTCCCGTGCACTGTGCCAGTGCTAACAACTCCGGTATCGGGGCGTTTAGGAAGCAATACGATACGGAAATTGACCTGAGGGGTAATGTTATAGACTGGGGAAACCCCCGGGTTGCTAGCAAGATCAGAATGCTTCTGGTTAATAATTGGATCGTGAGGTGGGATAATAATCCGCCATCAGAGATAATCCCTCCACAGCTCTATGCATTTTTCGTTGAAAGCAAGGTAGAGTAGGATTTTAGTCTGACGTGGCGGATTTAAGGACCAGGTTTATAGAAGATTATGCAGGTGGGTTGTTGAACATTGCCCGTCAGGAGTTGTCTAGCACGGGTGAAGTGTTGGCTCAGGACGGGTTTGTTGAAGGAACGTCGCTATTTGTAGAAGACGGCAGGGGGGTCAAGAGCGGCCTTAGGCTGGGATCGAGTCTAGCCGAGTGCATTGACCCGACAACGGAGACTGGAATTCTTAATGTCCGAAGTGCGGATCGAACCTACGCGAAGATTCGTGATCTCAAGATCTTCGCTACTGCAGTTGCATCGGCGCAGGGGGCTCTGAGCGAATCGGTCGCAGAGTCATTTACCAACCTAGAGGGGGCGTTTGAAAGCCTCGAGAGCGATGTCGAGCTTTTCCGGAACAGGTTGGATAACCTGAGCGATATTCAGGTCACCCTGGCAGACGGAGATCGAGGAGATATTACCGTATCCGGAGACGGTGAATCCTGGTCGATCAACAACGATGTTATTGGTGGCAATCAGTTAATCGACACTGATGTGGTTGAAGGTACATACACCAATGCAGAGATTACGGTAGATAAGCAGGGAAGGATTACCCGAGCCGCGTCAGGATCGGGGTTAAATCTCCCCTCAAGATCGACTACCCAAGGGGTTACATCTGAGATAGCAGATGGCATAAGTAATAACATTACTATTAATGTGGCTAAGGAATATCTACTCTTTAGGGTGAAGACTAGTCACGCGGCCAGGGTCATTTTATATACCGACATTGAGGCGAGAACTGCGGACTCTGGTCGGGCAGAGGGTACTGATCCCGCAGACCACTCCGGGGTTATTGCCGAGGTTATTACTACTGGTGAAGAGACAAAAAGACTGTCTCCTGGCGTTGTGGGATGGAACAATGACGCAGTTCCAGGTCCTAGTGTCTATGCTAAAGTGGTAAATAAAAGCGGCTCGGCACAGGAAATTACTGTGACACTCGACTATATCGAAGTGGGGAGTTAGGACAGGTAGTCAATAACATCGAGTATCGTTTTCTCTGACACTCTGACAGAGATGATGGGGCCGATCTTTCTCAAGATGTAGAAAAGGATGCCTTCACGCCTCTCTATGTCGTTGGTGAATAGCGAACGGAAAGTCTTATCGTGGATGTCTTTACCCCCGATCATCTCGTACACGGTGTCGGGGTCAAAAATCCAGGTACAGTTACTACGGTCCTTGGTCGCGATATAGAGGGCGAAGGGACTATGGTAATTCGCTACTGTCTCAAGACAATAAACGATGCTTTCCGGGTCTCCTGAACGCTTCAGTGAGTCGGCAAGAATCTCTTTCTCGTGCTCAGTGTTAAACACGGGAACTATACTTTTACAGAACGTGATTTGCCACTAAGCCCGAGATGCTTAGCTATCTCTCTGGTCATCTTATCCGCGAGCCTTTTATCCTCAGCGGACAGAACACCAAGCTTACTTTTTTCACCGGAGTCTTCGACAACTACTGCAGCCGGTTCGGGGGCTTGTTGTTCTTCTTCCTTCAACAAGACTGGTGTTGGTGACTCTTCTTGTTTCTGCTCGTCCAGATTCTCTGCGTCTGGCCCATTCGTGCCATGCAGAGATTTGGGCTTTTGTAAACGAGTGGTTGGCATGAGACATCGAGATTGTTGGGTTTACCCTCTTACTTAGCTTTAAACTAACCACCGGCCGCTAGGCCGGTACCCTAGACGGAAAGAAAGCGGGCGGAACGGAGGCCGACGCCCCGGCTCGCGCCGCCGGAGGCGTCGTCCAGAAACACCGCAAAGGAACCCGCATGAGCGCCGTTGGGCCAGGAACCGCCAACAAGCGGAAGCAAGTCAGCACGATGCCGTCTATATAGGCCGTCACCACCGAAGATATTGGTACTGGTCTGCGACGTACTCGTTCCATCTTCCCTTGGAAGACCGCACTCCGCCATAGCTTTACGCGTTGCATTTGCCGCCCAAGTGGAACTTGGGTGATACGTGCCACCGACATCGGGTACTAGGTAGATCCAGGCGTTGTCATTGCCCCACCACACTCCATCGTCAGAGACATCGGCGGCCAAGGAAATAACATTAGCCGCTCCGGTAATATCGGAATTACTAGACACAGTAGTGTAGTCGTCGAGGTCGGAGAAAACTCTGTAACCGGTGTTAGTGCCGTCGACGTTTGTAAGCCCTGGTGCGATGTCCCACTGATTACCGTTCACATCGACAATACCACATAGCTGCCCATTGTGCGTGGTATGTTCGACAGCGGACAGATTGCCGATTCTCGCTGCACCCGTAAATGCCCGCGACGCTTCTCCGGCAAAGCCGGATGCAAGATGCTGTCCACCCACATCGGTCCGACTAAACGCCAAACTCGTCTTGTTTACATCAGAGCCGCTGTTATTATTGCCCTTGGGGGCGTAGGGGGCGACATCCATCCAAGCCGCATTAGCCGTCGCATTAGCGACGGGTGTTCCCGTTCCATCGAGAAGGGCCTGAGCGTGAGCGAGAGCGAGATAGCCGAGATGTATACGCAACCAGATCGGTGTGGGGTACCACTCTGCGCCGCGACTCTGACACACTGCCCATGAGCCTCCGTAGTTGTCGGCGGGCGTCGTAGCGGCGGAATTCAGCACCGTGCTATTGCAGTAACTGAACGGACTCCTAAGCGTATCGCTTAGGCCGGTGGCTGAAACGGGCCAGTGCAGGGGGCGGGACGCAAAGACGCCACCGGAACTCGGTAGAGTTCCGGGCAACCCATCCGAGCTGTTCGGCACCCCCGATCCGTCCGGCTTTACATTACTACCTTGGTACTTATCAACAAATACACCGGCCAACTCACTGCCGCCATTCCTAAATGCCTTAGCGAGAACATTGTTCCCGCTCTGCGTCGAGCTGATCACCACTTTCGTACCGTAGGACGGAGCGTTAATATCACCGGGAGCCTGAATATCAATGTAGTGGGCGGGAATAAAACATACAATACTCGCGCTAGGCACATGTATATAGTTGCCGTAGTTCGGGCTGAAGCGATCGGTGGTCCCAGGCAGCTCGGAGATATCGTCTGGCAACAGCTCGGGGCGGCAACAGCCTACACCGAACCCTCTGAGTCCGGCCAAGCCCACCGTATACTTGAACTCATCGGTGTAGCCGTACCACACATTGTCGATGCCGTAAATCCCTGACGGCCCGATGATGCGTTCTTTAACCTTGAGAAGTGGAGAGATAATAGTTGACATGGTAAATTCTGTGTTCAAATCCAAGCCTCGTTGACATCGGGCGTAGCCGGGTCGTCGGCGATATACCTCCCCTGGTCGTCGCGGGCACGAATGGGAGAGTGAGATGTTTCGTAGAAAGGATATGGAAAAGAGGTTACGGGGTCGGGCAGCTCGGTGTAACTTATCCTCACCAGGATACTATTAGAATCCTCCCAATCATCGAGAAGAGAAGACTCCTCAGCATACGCTCCCCAGTAATCATACCCTGTGTGATTGTTGGCATCAGGATCTTCGGTCCGCTCTAGGCAGACCACGGTGATTAGAGGGTTTCCCCCCTCGTCAGAATCCGGGGGTTGAACGGCAGGACCGAGGTGTTCTGGCAACACCTTGTAGTACCTAATTTCCATGACAGTTAAAGTTTCTACTGTCTAGCTTTCAACAGAAACTACCAGATTTGATATCAATGACGTTGTAATGCTCGGGACCGATGGGGGCGAGTTCCATGCCCGTAGATGTCACAGGCCCGACACCGAAGGGTACGGTTCCAGGTACGCCTATACTATAACTTCCCTGCACCCTGATAAATTCGGATTCAGCGAGACCTTTAAGCAGGGTGTTTAGGTTAAATACTGCGCCGTTTAGGGATATAGAAACAGTACTCGATGTACTATCGTAACCAAGGCCAGTTGTCCCCGATAATTTACCCCCGTTATTATACTGAATCTCTCCGCTAGTGCCGGAAGCCGCCGTTTTATCGATAAGATCGAGGTTGCCGGTTATAGGATTAAATCTGACTGCCATTTATTTTCTCAGCTCTTAGTCAAAGACGTAATGTTGCCGTTACCGTCATAAGTAAGGGTCAATGTCGCTACAGTCGTGCCGCCAGAACCTCCGGTTTTGTAGACAACACTTGTCATATTATCTCCAGTATAACTCATGTCGATGTAATCATGAGCGGGGATCTCGAGACCTGTGACAACGGGGACCGGGTTACCTGAATCGTTTTTTATCTCTACTTCATTATCGATGGTGACTTCGCCATCGAAGACAACAGAACCCTGCGCGGGATCGACAATAGTACCAGTGCTGTCGGCGATTTGAATGACCTGAAAAGTCTTTCCATCGACAATACTAATGGCCTCGTCGTTAACCTGGCCCGGGTTGTCATAGTAAGCCATAGTACACTTAATACTTCTTCTACTTAGCTTTCACCGCAGCCTGGTATGTCCGAAGAGTCCGTAGATTCCTCGAGAAGATTGCTGGATACATCGGAAGATGTGAGGTAATCCTCAGTCTGCGTCCACTGCTGCCAACCCCAGATCTCTTCGTTACAGGGTGTATGGGGCTCTTGAGCCACTGAATCAGCAGCACGAGCGCGGAGATTTCGTGACGGCCCCGGATTTACCCTGTTGCTGCGCAACAGATATTCAGGTTGCCTGAGCATCTGTCGCGTAAGCGCACTGGCTTGAGTTTCACGAGACCGGTAATCCGACTCGCTGCGCTCGTCTTCCCAGTGCTGGTACGGATTCTTCTGTACAGCCAAAACTAAATTCTCCTTCTACCCTGCTTTCAACGCAAAATGGCAAAAAACCGTTGAAAGTTAATAGTACGTGATTGTATAACCAGTATGCCACTAACATCTAAATCGACTAGAGAGCTGGAGTCTCTGGCCAAAAACTCCCCCGATGAATTCGACTTCGGAGAGCCGGAGATCGTCACTGTGGAGGTTTATCCCGGTAAATTTCTCTCCCTCAAAGAACCAAATGCCGACGAGCTAATCGCGATTGAAGAGATCTCCTCTGACGAATCAATCGATGAGATCGAAGCGACGCTCAAGATCATTTGTATCCTGCACAGCCCTGATAGCGGTGGTCGTAAACTCACCTTGAAGGATGCCAAGAGGCTCAGGGGCAAGCAGATCAAGAAGCTGGGGGAGGCTATGGGTCCTCTGCTTAAGGGGGAGGATGAAACCTCTGATATGAAAAGTAACGACTAAGAGGAATTCTAACTACACCATATCGTGCTACGATACCTCCGGACGTTGCGTATCATTTCGCGATATGAGGGGCAGCGATCTGGAGTATTTTGATATTATATTTACAGAAGACGAGGGAGAAGTTATCTCTGGTCAACAGGTCACCGAGATACTCTCTTACCTCTGCACTAATGAGTCTGTAAATTTCTCTCGTTTTCTACCTCGGTCTATAAAATCTCTTTATTCCGAGGTCAGAGAACACATACTGTGTAACTATATGTCGAAGGAAATTTGGCTACGTCAGTGTTACTCAGTACAAAACGGGTCTTTTGAGAATTTAATAGACATGGAATCAGTACCTATGTCGAAGTTTGTCGTTTTATGCAAAATACACAAAGATGCAATGGACCAGATAGGAAACAGTGATGCCGGAACCACACCTTAAACACTTCAGTAATGATATCGATACTCGCGATGTATTAAAATACATGGTAGTTTTGTATGAAATTTCCCTGAACCGGGACCATGAGGAGTTGAAACGATTTGTAAAGCTTATCTCCTATGTCATTGACCCGGAGGATTTTAATAAACTCCTGCGTCGGACTATAAGAATGATGGGAAATTCGAAGTGTGGCAGAGATTTGTGTTCGGATTGGATCATGACGAGATTGTATGATCAGTACACTTCGGCCGGTGCCGTGTAAATTCTAATATTTTCTAGTTGAAAGCTTATTGAAAGGACTATCGCATATGGAGAGTTTTCCTTGGCTACTTCCATCACAACTAATGTGAGTTCACTGAATCGTCCCGGGGTTTTTGTTTCCCAAGCCGCGACGGGTGGACTTCCACAGCCTCTTGCTAGTCACGCTGTAGGGTATTTGTTCGGTACTACGCCGGCCGACGAATACTATGGTAGTGATAGTGACGGGGTTTATTCAGAATTTTTACCATACACGCCGACTCAGGTCGCATCGGCCGATGATTTTCTTCGCAAGATTGGAGGGTCGGCCCCTAACACCAGTGTCGGTGCGTTGACGACTTACGATTCGGTAAAAGGGTTTTTCGATAACGTAGGTGTAAACGGCATTCTATATTTCACTCGTGTAACTCCGACTCCCGAGACCGTCATCGATATTAGCGCAAGCTCTGCGGGAGCAGGGTATAATGCGTTCGCTATTAAGGTTAACGGCCGCTACTTTGGTACCCCTATCAACGTCCCCGATGCAGACGGTGATGAGATTAGGGTTATTACTACTACGGGGATCGATCAGCTCGATAATGCCCGCGACCTCTTTAACTACCTCTCCTCAGCCGACTCTGACGGCTTCTCTGACTTCTACGCTGTAGAACAGACCGCGACCGAGGCGACGCAGGGTAAGTTTCGCATCTTCTCTCGTGACAATAGCTACCTCCCTCAGGTCGATCGGTTTGTCGCGTATAACTTCAGCGACACCGGATATGCATCTCCTGTGGATATCAACATTGCCGGTGTAGTACGGCTTTACACCTCGGTGAAAGATATCAGCTTCCGATGCAACAGTAGGGAGATTGCTACTGGAGAACCTATCCTCTACGTCGATGGCTCGGCTGTCAGCCTGTTCATCGCCGCTGCTAATGCCGAGTCAACGGGTACCTATGACCCGGCCACTGACCAATCAGATATTCTGAAGGCTTATCTGAATTCCAGATCCATCACCTATGTGGATGACAAACTCGTAGCTGTCTCGAAAGATTATAGCTCTGGAGTTGGTGCTGGCGACAAGTGGGCGGATTCAGACTCAGCGTATTGGCGTTACGATTTGGGGAACACTTCGTTTGTTAAAGAGTCCAACGTCCCTACGGGTACAATTAGTGCGGACGGTCTTACTAGAGTCGGCTATGTCCCCGACTCGGTCCAGGTCTTCTACGTCTCCGTTGCGGGTGAGAACCGTGCCATCATAGTCAATGGCGCGACGCCTGACGAATTGACAGATAGCCTGCGGGACGAACTGATCTCAATCCTCGCTGAAAAGGAACTTGATAAATACTACACGGTAGAGTCGGCCACTGTCGATGCTAACTACAGCGGGACTAGCTACGCGCCGAATAACGGCTATGTTGTAAGCAACGTCCTCAGCGAAGCAGGAACACCGTTTATCCGTCCTGACCTCGAAGACATCGACCTCGCTGGTACGTTGGCAATCAGTGCAGGTGCGGTGACCGGTACGAGCACGTTGTTCACACAAGAGCTCGGTGTTGGCGATAGATTTGTAGCCAACGGAACCCGATTCACTGTTACCGCCATTGCCAGTGATACTAGCGCTACGGTAACTCCGGCCACTGTAACTGTCGCTGCAGGGACTTCGGCTAAGCTGGAAAAATCACTGGCCAATGGCTTCTCATCCTTCGACTATGTCCTGCGGATCCGCATCACTGCGAAGAACGGCCTGGTGAGCCCCGTACTGCCCGGTACTAATCGCCAAGGTCTTATCGACAGCAATGTAGTAAAGCTGACCTCCGAGTCTGAAGACATTGCTTATGAATCCTATAAGCTCACTTCCTCTGCTCGGGCCCAAGACTTTGTCTATGCCATCGAGAAAGGAATGGGAGATGAATACTACGCTCCCGGCTTCCTAATGGCGCCAGAAGCTTATGCGACCCTGGCCTACTCCGCCGATTCCGACCTTGCCTCCCGTAGCGAAGCGATTACCGAGCGGCTTAAAGTGACTCAGACCCTTGTCGCTGCTGCTGAAGGTAAATTCGGGACGACTGAGGGGATTACTAGCACCCAGCACGTCGCCCTGATCGATTGTGGCGGTGATGTGGAAAACCTCTCCCAAGCTCAGGACGAACTTAACACCATCAAGAGGACTGTGGGTTCGTTCTACGGCCACGCTTCCTTCTACGCACCGTATGTGAAGAATCTGGACGATCGTTTCGTCCCTCCCAGCTCATTCGTCGCCGGCACTGCCTGCAGTCGCTACGTCAATGAGGGGTTCCAGCAGCCGCCCGCCGGCTCGAGATATCCGCTACGCGGTGTGGTCGGTCTCAAGTTCGCCATCAGTGCGCAGCAGCAGGAAGTTACTTACGCCCTCGGCCTAAACCCGATCAGATCGCTGCCCAACCGTGGCATTGTGGTCTGGGGTGCACGGACTCTGTCCAGTAGCCCGCTGTTCCGATTCACGAATACCAGGGTAATCCTGAACGTCCTAATCGACATCATGAATCGTAGCTTCGACGACGTTCTATTCGAATCTATTGACAGTAGTAATACTGTTTTCTCTAGAGTTAAGTCTATCGCTACTCAGGTCCTTAACCTGTTCTATCGTCAAGGCGCTCTGTTTGGTAACCGTCCGGAACAGGCTTACCTCGTCGTATGTGATACGTCCAACAACGACGCCGTTCTGCTCGAGCAGGGTACGGTGAGAATGGATGCCTACGTTGCCACTTCTCCAACCCTAGAGCGTCTGGCAGTAACTATTGTCCGCACTCCAGTTGGACAAGTATCTCTGCTAAGTGATAGCTTTAGTAGGAATGAGGAAAGATTTACTTCGTTCCTTAGTGCTACTAACCTCTGATTAAATGGCCAGAAGACAGCGGTACAGCGAAGAAGTAGTCCTGAACGGTGATAAGCCGATCACTGAACAGCAGCCCAAGCGAACTGTTTACATCGAGCTATTTCGTTCAGGGCCCCAGATCAGCTCTAGCGGACAGAAAATGGTGTTCGAAGAGGCCGATCTGGACCAGGTTGTATCTAGTTACAACCCGAATAGTCACGAGGCACCGCTGATCATCGGCCATGATCAGGACGATGGTACCCCGGCCCTTGGCTGGGTACGAGAGGTGTGGCGGAAAGGTAAATCTCTCTGGGGTAAGGTAGAACTTACCCCGAAGGCAGAGAGACTGATCCGTGACGGTGTCTTTAAGAAAGTAAGTAGTTCTTTCTATCTCCCTGACGCGGATACTAATCCGTCGCCGGGACAATTAGCACTTCGCCATCTCGGCCTTGTGTCAATCCCTGCGGTAAAAGGTCTCACGGCCTTTGCCGAAAATCCACCCGAAGGCTCGATTACAATAACTCCAACGGAGTCTTCTATTTCATTTCAAGAAACTTTACCTACTATGGCTAAAAGAAAAACCGAAGCCCCCGCTGAAGAAACTCAACAACAGGTTGTCGATCATGCCGACGGTCGGGGTATGACTATCAATGTCAACATTAATGGCATGAAGGCTACAGATGAAGAAGGAGAGCCCGTACAGGAAACCGGTTCGCCTGCTCCGTATGATATGGAGTACGCGGATCAGATGGCTCCTGAGGCTCCGACACCGGGAATGGCTGACCCCAGCCTCATGCGCAATGAGCAGGAAGGGATGGCTTCACTCTCTATGGTTGAGGGTCCCGATGGCGAGGAGATGGGAGATGAGGACGCCGGTACCGCCCCTCCTGTAGACGAAGAAGGCGCTGGTCCTGATGGTATGGAGGGCGAAGCTGAGGAAGAGATGGCTCCTGCCGCCGAAGGCGAAGCCGATGTCGAGGATATGTCCGGCGACGATGATGAGCAGGTAGCTTCAGATCTCGCGTCTCAGTATACCGAAGAGCAGCTCATCATGGCTCTCTACCAGCTCGCTCAGGGCTCACAGGAGATGGGAGAGGGCATGATGCCCGGCTACTCGGAGTCTAAAGACTCCGCCGAACCTGAGACCAGCGATTTCTCGGAGACGCAGTCTCCGGACCCACTCGCCGCTAAAGTGGCTGAACTGGAAGAAGAATTGGCCGCACAGCGTCGGGCTATGAGGCAGAAAGAAATTACTGATTTCTGCGAAGATCTTTATAAAGACGGTAAACTTACTGAACAGATCGTCCCCATCTCCGACCTTTCTCGGTTCATGGAGACTCTGAATTCCAAGAACAATGTGAACTTCAGCGAGGCTGGTAAAGCGACTCAGTTCGAGTTTATGAAGTCCATGCTGGAAAACCTTCCTGCGATGGTTAGCTTTAACGAAGTGGCTACCCCGGCTTCTGCACCGAGTAAAAAGGCTAAGGCCCCTCGTCCCAGCGCTGAAGGCTATGTCTACGATCAGCGTAATGCAGACATCCACGCTAAGGCTGTGGAATACTCTGAGTCAGGCAAGGCATCTGATTATATGTCTGCAATTAAACTCGTTTTAGAAGAACTTAGCGAGTGAAATAGTTCCTTGTAACAACGGGGCGGTAGGCCGCCCCGGCAGAAAGCCTAGCTTTCTGTTCTGGTTACATATAAAGGAAACGCTTCAACGGATCATTAACAACAACCGATAATATAGGAGGCAAAATGGCGACTGATCCTCGTTATATGTCGTTCGACCATAAGTATGTAGAGACGGTCACTGTGACCGACGCTACTGCACTTACTAATGGCATCGAGCGCTGCCGCTTCGTCAAGAGAAGTGGCGCTTATCCTGGTGCTGGCGAATACGCCGCCGGGATTAATGTTTATAAGCTGTACGGTCAGGGCGAACTGACCGATAAGGGTTACCAGGTCGAAGATGCGGCTATGACCGCTCTCTCCGGCACCCTGGCCATCGACACCGCTGGTGTTGTGACCGGTACTACTACCAACTTTGACCCTGAACTCAACGTCGGCGACACCATTAAGATTGGTGCGCAGCTATTTCGGGTTATGACCCGGACTAGCGATACCGCTGCCACCGTGCTGCCTGCGCCCGCTACCGCAATCAGCGGTGCTACCGCCTACATCTGGCCCGGCACTTATGAAGGTGAGAGCAATCCGAGCACTACTCCTCGTAAGCCTGGAGTATTTCCGTATCAATCTCTCATGAGCGTGGTTACTACGGGTATTGCTATTGCCGAAGTAGACGCGACTTCTACCTTCGCTGTAGACGACGCTGTGTATTCCGATGCGACTGGTAAGGCATCTAGCACCGCAGGTGCAGGTCTGATCCTCGGTCGCACCCTAGACGTCATCGGTACTGCCGGTGCTGGACAATATATCCGGGTAAAACTGGGTAACGAAGCTGGTTCTTAATAAAAGGAGGTAAACTACCATGATGAACCTAGATCAAGTGCGTGGATCGACTCGCGCCTTGACGTAAAATAATAAAATCGGGTGAATTGCGGGGAGGCTAAGCAAACGGTATGCTAATCCGCAGCCAAGCTGAGAGTGGGCTTAGTGCTCTCAGAAGGTTCAGAGACTAGACAGTGAGTCCCAACAATAATCTGTCCACGAGCGCCCGACCGGAACGTAGTTCCGGATGATATAGTCCGACACTCCAGGACCACAAGGTCCGTGAACCTCGACAACTGAATAAACAACAATCGATGTTCACACGAAAGTTGGAGAACAGGGTGTATTAAAAGACCCTGTGAAACACTTTTGGTGATCGATCCGATCCTCACGCAAATCGCACAAGGTTAATTTGTAGCCGTGCCACGAAGTAATTTGTGGTATAATTAGGGGGTGAATTGCGGGAAAGCCTAACCTGTTTGCGCAGCAAACGGCATGGTAATCCGCAGCCAAGATGCTTTGGGAACAGAGCATAAGGTTCAGAGACTAGAAGCCGAGTCCAGAATGGACAGTAATGCTTCCACGAGTGCCCTCCAGCCAATTGGCTGAAGATATAGTCCGAACTCATAAGAAATTATGAGAAGTAGAAGATAAAGAGCTTCTACGGTAACAAATTGTATAAGAATACAGATGGTGTAGCGACTTTCTTCGCTCCGGCCGTTTCTATGAACGTCCGAGCAGGTAGAACGCTCACCTTCGGGAAAGAAGCGTTATAATACAGCATAGCGCCAATCGTAATCATGATTTTCACCTACGAAAAGCTTAAAAAGATCGACCATAAAGAGTTTGTTTGCTCTGGGGTGTATAGAATATACACTTCAGATTGCAAAATAAACTATGTTGGTATTTCAGTAAACGTTTTTAGGCGCTGGAAAGAACACCTTTCTAGGGGTAGAAGCTCTGGAGCTAAAGGATTGAGTAAATCTCTAAAAACTGTTAACAAAGACTCTCTACTATTCGAAGTCTTAGTTTATTGTAAAAACATAGATCTTTTGAAGTTAATGGAGAGAGGTTATATTGAAAAGTATGACTCTTTCTTAAACGGTCAAAATGGTGACCATGGGGGATCTCTTAATCCAACTACAAGAGAGATGGCTATGAAAGGAGGGATAGCTTGTTTAAATCAGAAAAGGGGTGTACACTCTTTGAGTAAAGAACAAAAGGCTACTAACTCTAAAATAGCTGGATCTAGGGCTAGAGATTTAGGAAAAGGTATACATGCTCTATCCTCTGAAAAAAAGTCCAAATACGGGTATCTGGGGGGCAAAACTTCTAGATATATTTGGAAGATAAGAGTTGGTGGTATTACTCACACATCTCAGATAAATGAAGGCCTAGAAAATCTCTGCAAAAGGGTGAATTTCCCCTACCGAAAAGCAGTTAAGGTATTCTACGAGTACGAAGGCTTTCATAAGAAAAGTGGAGTAAAAGTTTCCAGAATTACGATTGAAAACTCGGTGAAATCGGTGGAACTCCGTGAATATGACACGGACAATACCGAGCCAAGCCAAAAACAGACCAATTAGGTTTTTGGAAGGTGTAACGACTAGGGAGTGAGATGGTCTATCAATAACCTCCCCACGAGCGCCGAGCCCCGGATTTAATTCGGGTGATGATATAGTCTGAACTGCATGGTAACATGCAGAAGTTTAGGATAAAGAGCCTAAACGATAACATAATTGTTGCTGCACAGACCTTCCTGCGTGCCCCTGGTACTAACATTCAGAAAATTCAGAATGAATTTGGTACCCGGAGCTTCTCTCTTCGTCAAGAAGCCATTAGCTGGTCTATTGCCGAGGAAGTAGCTGCTGAAGCCAAAAACGGTGCTGCCGCTATCGACCTTCGCGCATACGCCGCCAAGGATGCCGCTAACAGACTGCAACAGAGCTGGGAAGTCGAAGTCGCCAAGCGTGTACTCGACGTGACCCAGTACGAGACTGGTAACGTTCTCGATCTGGCCACCTACAACTCCGGTGCCGACCAATTCAATAGCCCGACTGCTGATGTGGAAGTCCTGATGGACGACCTCAAAGAGCAAGTTCGTAGCCAAATTGGTTGTTATCCGAACAAACTCGTGCTTAGCCCCGATGCGTTCAACGCCCTGAAGCGTAACAAGCGTATTCGTGACTTCATGCAGCGCGGTGTGCTGGTGAACGAGAAGACCCTCGCTGAGATCTTCGGTCTCGACGAAATCCGTGTCGCTCGTCGTCTCAAGCTCGGAGAAGATAATGCTAGCCTGGAGAACATCTACAACAACGTGGGTCTTCTCTTCTACCATCCCTCCGGTGCTACCGATGGTTTCACTCCTGCCATGGACTCCAACTATGGTACTCCGGCATTTGCGTACACTTATACGCTGTCCGGCTATCCCATCTCGACCCCCGAGCGTTTCAACATGGATCGCCGTGTGTTCGAGGGTGACATCCTTGTCGAGCGCAGCTTCGAGCTGGTCGGCATGGGTGAATCCGGTCGCTGCGGTGCTGGTGCTGTGATTCTGAATCCTGTAGCCGCTTCCTGAAGCGATTAATTTCAGCCCTCCCCAACCGGGAGGGCTTTTTTTTTCACCTCCTCTGCGTTGAAAGCTATATAGAAGAAGTATCATCGGCTTATGCCATACACCCCGCCCCCTGACGCATATGGTGTCGCTAACAACTGCGACCCCGCTACAGTCGACTACTTCATTGAGGTGTTTGGCTTCAATGAGGCGTTGGAACTATCGAGGCTAGAGGACCCGACGGCGAATACGATCAACTATCAGCGCATTCAAGTCGCTCTTAATGACAGCGCGACACTGATTAATAATTTCATCGAGACTGCACCGCCGCAGGGTAAGCTGCTCATTGCCGGTTCTTATCGTCGTACGCAAGCGACTCTGGCCCGGTGGTACTTGGATACCCTCAGGCCCCGACAACAGGTCGTAGACGCCGCAGAGGCGGCCCTGAAGCAACTCGACCTGTGGTC
>Ga0208162_1000353_pt1 | contig 26899 bp, 46 predicted proteins | sample CB_VirMetaG_4_FD_184539 | JGI IMG/M metagenome (GOLD analysis project Ga0208162, IMG submission 184539) | Freshwater to marine saline gradient viral communities from Chesapeake Bay - CB_1508_1M Viral MetaG (SPAdes) (version 4) | ecosystem: Environmental > Aquatic > Marine > Coastal | place: USA... | reverse complement strand
AATCAAGAATGGATAATTTTTTAAATACAGTTTCAGAAGTTTATAAAAAATTTGGTTTAGAGAATACTTCTGTATCAGAAAACAAACTTCCTGAAGATGTTAGATTATTTCAAAGAATAATTTTAACAGAAAAGGAAAGACGATCTTTACCTGGTAATGCTTCTCTTACAATGGGTACATTAATCCATGAAGCTGTGCAAAAAATGATTTGTCATGGCAAAACATTGAATGATGTTATTTATAAAGACCAAGACAGTTTAATTAAAAAGGTTCGCAGCTATAAATCCTTAGATGATAAAGACCATGCCAAAAGTAGATTAGTTGCTATTCAAGCAAAAAAGATTGTAACCAATTTTGTAAAAGGTGTGGAGTCTTTGCAAGACAAAGGTTGGAAGTCTGAATTAGAATATGTACATTGGGATAATAGAGTAGGAACTTACTTTAGAATGTTTGTGGATGCAGTAGGTGAAAAATATTTTATAGATTTTAAAAATTTATTTGGTTCGGTTAGGCAAACGAAAAAAGGTTGGTCAATATCGTCTAGGTCTTTAGATGCAAAATTATTTTCAAGCGATATTATGCAAATGGCTTTGTATAGCAAGGTATTACCCAATCATAAACCTTGTTTAATTTACGCAACGGTAGATGATGTGAGATGTTTTCACCCTGACAATACACCTGAAATGAAACCTGAATATTTACACAAAGCCTATGAAGAATTAATTTTATATCAAAGACAATGGGAATTAAAATTAAAGATAGCTGATGGTGATGTAAAAAAATTAGCCATGTTAGTCAAAACAGATTTCTCTAGCATTAGAAAACAAGATTTTTGGTGGAAGAATATACCACAGGAGTACATAGATAGATTAAAAACATATTATGCTTGATTTGATTATTATTATTATTTTTGGTTTATTATGAAAAGTCAAAAAATAAGTGAATTAGATTTTGTAAAAAAACAATTAGAGGACGAAATAAAAGAAAAGAATTTATATATGACGAAATTTGCTAATCTTATTTTAGAACGCAATCAATTAAGAGATAAGTTAGCCAATGCTCTTAGATATGTAAATGCAAGTAATATCAAATTAAAAGAAACGAAAGAGAAACTAAAAAAAAATGCTTAATTTAATAATTGAAAAAAATGTTCCTATACCTGCCAAACTAAATCCTGGTAGTAAATGGGGAAGTTTAAAGAACTATGCAAACAAAATGGATGTAAAAGATAGCATAGTATTTTATGTATATGATTTTCTTACTAATAAAGAAGAACCTTGCAAAGCAGATATAGTAACTGCTGTAAAGGATTGTGAAAACGCATCTAATAGGCTTGGAACTTTTATTAGAAGAAAATACGGAAAGGGTTCTTACAAGAGAATACAATTACCATTCCTTGCAAGAGAAGATAACAAATATGTACTTGGAGCTACGGTTCAGGGTTACAGAATATGGAGGATAAAATGAGTGAAGCAACACTACAATCGGCTATAACTAGATTTGTAGAACAAACAAAAGATCAGCATATACAAATTAAAGGTCAGCAATCTTATTTAAAGGTAGTAGATCGTTTAAACTTTGTTCGTCAAACTTTTGGTGAACGTATATGTATTGAAACAACAACAAGCTATCCAGATGGATTAGCAGAATTTCATACTAAAATATATTTAGATGGAAAACTAATTGCAACAGGTCAAGCCAAACAAACCATGAAGAAAGACAAGGAGTATGAAAAAGTTGCTTCGGTGTCTATTGGTAGAGCCTTAGCAGTTGCAGGTTTTGCAGGAAACGAATTAGCGACTTATGAAGAAATGAAAGACTTTGTATCTCAACAATCCGTAGTACCTCTTAAATCTGTAGAAACCAAACCAACTTCTAATCAAGACGAAGTGGCTAATGATGTAATAGGAAAGTTAGAACAGGCAGCTAAGTATGCCAAAAGTTCTACCGCATTAGAAAAACAAAAAGAATTAATCTTAGGTGAGTATAGAATAGAATTAGAAAACATTAAACTTTCTAATGCTACATTATTTGACAAGATTAAAAACAGATACACAACACTCAAACAAGAAAAGGAAATGAACCAACATGGAAGATAAAAAACAAGACTCCATAGCTCTTTGGAAAAATCAAAAGCGAAGAAACGACAGAGATCCTGCTTATACAGGTAGAGGAACTGTTGGTGGCAAAAATGTTCAAGCAGCTGCATGGATTAATACAGAAAAGAAGAATGAAAATTCTCCTGACTTTACTGTTCGTTTATCAGAACCAACTAACAAACCTAAAAGCGAAGAAATACCGTTTTAATGGAATCCGATAATCCTAATCACTATAAAAAAAGTATAGAAACTTGGGATGCCATCATAAGCCAACTATCTCCTGGTGAGGTAGTTGGTTATATGAAAGGTTGTGTTGCAAAACACTTATTTCGTTTTGGAGAAAAAGGCGGTAGGGATATAGATAAATGCTTAATGGATATGAAGAAGTCATTAAAGTACATAGAGAAATGTATTGAGTATTTAGAAAAGATTAAGAGCAAAGGGTTTGACATAAATAATCAAAATGAATCAGGTGTAACTAATTTAATTGTTAAACCAAAAGGAAAGCATGAATAGCAAAGATTATATTTATTTATCTAAAGTTAAGTTTGATGTGTTGAACTACATTAAACAGTTTATTAAAGAACATGAATACTCACCAACCCTTGCAGAAATAGCTAAAAAACTAGGTTTTACAAGAGCAAGAGCAGGTGTCATTGTTATGGAATTATTCCGTTTAGGATTAATTAGCAAAGGAAATTCATCTCATAGAAAAATTAGAATGAACCAAAAACAAGTTGCATTGACATTGAATTTACAATATAACAGGGAATATAAAGTTAATGAGTTTGGAAAATAAAGTTATGAAAGAATTTCACTACACAATGTCTGTGAAATTTACCGATTTCTTCAAAGATGTAGAAAGTGCAGCTTTGAGTGAAAAACCTAGTAAGGATGCTAGGATAACAGTTCTTAGCCAAAAATTTGATAAAGCTAAGACTAAACTAAATGAGGCAAATGATGATGGAAATAAATCCAAAAATCATCAAGACTCTAAAGGAGAAGCAAAATGAAGAACTTCGTAAAGCATGGAAGTACAAAAGGCTTTTCCAAAAGTGCCAAGCGAAACAACATATGCTTACACTTAAAATTGAGTCTTTGACGAACTCAGCAGAAACTGTAGCAACTTAAACAGTTTTTTGCTTTACCTACCAAAGGTTGCATAAACCTTATAGGCATTGTTTGCTCAAAAAGAAAGGATGTATAAAATGGATAACTTAAAACTTGACATGGGTAAAAGGATAGCTAGTGCAAGATTTGAAAAAAGAATGACACAAGCTGCTATAGCTAAAGAACTTGGTGTTACTCATCAATGCATACAAAAATATGAAAAGGGTAAGATAGAAATATCTTCTACTAATCTGTTAAAGATTGCCAACCTTTTAGATAAACCAATAGATTTTTTCTTTCATGCAGATGTAAATACTCTGCCTAGAAAGATAATACAGAATTTTGAAAGTTCATATGATGTCTTTCAAGATACAGTATTAGGTAGTCATGTTCCTATGCTGTTTAATAAAACATCGTAAAAACAATTTGGTTGTTGTGTGTTGTGAGGCGATAGGTTTTTACTCCCCTGTTAGACTTGTCGCCTCATGCTTTATTACAGGCATAAAAAAAGAGCTACCCAATAATCCCATAAGATTATTAGATAGCTCTTGTATTGATTCCCACCACCACCCATAGCACTAAGCTACGACCAATTGGCTATAAAGCCAATCTCAATTCTATTTGAAACCTTTTTTCATCTTTGCATAAGCCTTAGATGAAATAGTTGATTTAGATTTACTCCTGGAAGTTCCTTTTTTCTTTCTTTGGTTTATATTGTACCAAAGACCTTTTTTAGCAATCTTTCCAGATTTAGTTTTGTGATAACCGGATTTCATTTCTTTTTCTTTTTCTCCATGCCTTTTAGTTTTTTCTTACGAACTGTAGCATAGAATATAGGTTTAGCTTTTTTAGCACCATATTGTTTCTTCATGGCACTCATCATCTTTTTACCTTTTGTTGTTAGTGGCACTATTATTTCTCCTCTAAGTTTGGCAATCTTGGTTGTTAGCATGATAATCTAGTATTTAGATTTCATTTTCTTTCCAGTTTTCTTAGCATACTTCTTAGCAGCAGCTTTTCCTTTTTTAGAATAAGGAAACTTCTTCTTTCCTACCATTGGCATAATATTTCTCCTGTTGTTGTTCTGTGTCTTTTTTATAGCAATTAAAATGAGCTGACTTTTTGTCTGCAAAAGAAACAAAAGAATCAGTATTCATTAACTGTTTATTACAATGTCTGCAAAGACCAATCAATAATGATTTTATCTTTTTTTTCTTCATAATATTTTAGGATGTTTTATAATATCAATCTTAAAACCTTTCAACAACCCTCTAGAAATAAATCTTCCAAAACTTCTGTTCCAAGACAAAGTTTTATGATTCCATTTTTTTTCTTTGCATAATTTTTTAAACTCATGACCATCAACTATATATTCTTTATTTGTGTTAGTGATTATTTTATAAACATATTTCTTTGCATTGTTTCTTGATGAAACTTTTTGACCTTTTCTATGCCATTCTTTTGTTCTTATTTTTTTTGTTGCTTGACCACCTTTTAATCCAGCTTGTCTTTGATGTTCTTTAAACTTTTTTAAATTATATTTTTTTAAACCATCAAGGTAGCATTTACCTCCATAAGTTTGGTTATAAGACATTCTGTCTTTTTTTATTTTTTCATTTACAATTTGTTTTTCTAATTCCCAAAGGTCTTCAGTTGTTTTAGATTGAGCTATAATTTCAAAATTAAAATTTTTTTTACCATATTTTTTAACAGCATTATTAATACCAATTCCACTTCCAAAATAATTATCTTTTAAAATTTTGGTACTGTGCCTACCAATATAATATTTATTGTTTATTTTGTTTGTTATTTTATAAATGTAGTGAAACATATTACCATTTAGAACATGACCAGTACCTAGCCGTCAATTTATTTTTAGCGGTTGAACATTTGTGTCTTGCTCTAAAAGATTTACGTCTAGCTGCGATATGTTTTTTAATCTTCATGTTAGGATCACCAAAGCGAACTAACCTAACTTGATCTCCTTGCTTGGCCAACACCGCAGACTTTTTAGATTTGCCTGGTGTTCGTTTAGGTTTGTTATAACCTGCAAATTTTTCACCTCTATATGTTATCATGCTTTATCTCCACACATCTAAAATTAACAATTAATTGTTCTTTAATAAAATCTTTTTTATCTATGTTCTTTAGTATAACGGTTGATCTTTCATATCCTGCAACCCCACAATCGTACATATCTAAGAACTCCCCTGATTTGATTTCAGGCATACATACTTGGTGTAGGGTGGAGCATATATATATAATTAAAGCAAATTTCATTTTTTAAATTTATCCAAAACATTAATTCCAAAGCTACCTGATATGATGGCTAGTAATGAATACCAAAACAAATCATTAGCTGATTTTAATAATTCCCAACCTGCTGCCATAAAAGGTTGAGTGTAAGGCACAAAATGTGCAACTAGAATTAATGTATAGACAATCGTAATCCATTCATCTTTCCAAGATTTTTCGGAACTAACTACTTGTTGAACAGATACATCTTTGCTTGCTTCTATTTCTTTTGCTCTGATAATTTTATCTTTTTCTAATTTATGTTCAATTGCACCAATCGTTTTAGATATAATTAAATTAGTAATAGGGTTCTTAATAAGTGGTAATATGAAATTTAACATGATTATGTTGTCCTTACTCTGTTGGCTAGGGTCTTGCAACGATCTGGAGTTTGTTGATGCCACCTGGAATCAATCATCTCATCAGCTGCATTAACCCAATTCTTTTCTTGTAATGCTTGAATAAACTTTTTAAATTTATGAACCGTTCCTATACCTAACTGAAAAATCATTTCTATGAGAACACCTTTGATTTGATCAGGAACATCTAATTTGTATTCACTACAAAACGATTCCATTTGTTTCTTGGCATTATCAAAGTCTTGCTCAAATACTTCTTCTAGTATTTCTTTATCATATTCTACACCTTCTTCAAAGGTATCGTTAGGTGTAATCAAATGTCCATAACCAATGGTTTTTTTACCAAGAGAATCTGCATAGATACTATTGCGAAACCCCTCATGGATTTTAATACTAACCTTTATGGAATCAATATTCATTTTTTCTTTCTTTTGTTACAAACGTAAAGCTCTCTCCATATTTTGTTTTCCAGTCTGCTGACAATGGTAAGAATTTTCCGTAACAAGAATCTATAGAATCTTTCACACATTTGCATCCCCCTAATAAAAAGCATTTGATGTTTGGTGAGTACCAGTAGCACTTCATTATTTAATTTCTTCTATTCGTTTAATCCCATGTTTATCTACATATACTTTGGCTTTGACAATGCCACACTTAACATGAGAATTTCCACTATCATTATTTCGTTCTATTTTTCTTTTAATCTCTAAACATTCGGATAAGGATTTTTTAGGAGAGTGTTCAATCATCTTATCATTTAAGAACATCATTAACGCAACAATACTCTCAATCATTAATGTTTTCCGTTTCCGTTTGCAAATTTAATATCTCTTGTTGCGTCCTTTAATCGTTCAACATCTTTTTTAATTTTATCAATTTCTTTATCAAATTGTTTGAGCATAACCCCAGTATGGATATTTTCTTCTAATAATTTTGTATGTTTTTCTACTTGCTTGGTTAGCCACTCAATTAATAAAAATTGTTCCTGGTCTATAGGTTTTTGTTTAGATGCCTCTAATAAATCTTGTTCAAATAATTTATTCTTGGTTTCTAATTGATTGAGTCGTTCAATCACCCCAAAATAACCATAGACTCCTAAAGCTACTGCACCAAGAATAGCCAATAAATTTCTAATAGGTAAAGCTATGTTTGTACTGTCGTTTATCTTCATGTATAGCTCTCATCATCATAAACTACACAATGGTTTATATCTTGTTCAATTCTATCTATAACTGTTTCTAATGGATTTTTTTCTGTCTTGAGGTGTCCTAAAATTTTTCCTTTGTTTATACCCTCTTTAATTTTATAACCTGAAGTTCCATTAGCATTAATTTCAACTTCTTTTCTATTCTTAAATAAAACTTTATTGCTTTGTTCTTTTTTCTTTTCTTCATGGTTCTTGATGATTAAATCCTTTAATCGTTCCATAGTTACTCCCCATTATTTTTTTTCTCTTTTACATTATTAAACATATCTTTATTAGGAGTATTATTGATTAAATCATATAATTCTTTTAAAGATATTGTTTTTCTTAATTTTTTTTTAGGTTTTTGTTTTTCCATTACTAATAAAATCTATAAAATATATTTCAATATTTAATTTTTTTTGTTTGGCAGTAGGACATCTATAGATTTCAGATTTGTCTTTTTTACGAAATGTTTTAGTCTTTACGTCTATTAATCTTATCTCTCCGGTTTCTTTATGTACTGCAACTAAATCAAATAAAGATTGTGGGTCTATTGCTTTGGCAACTAAATAATTTTCTTTCATTAGTTGTATCATCGCAATATGTTCTGCAATAGTACCAATATTGGATTTAGTTATTTTGCTAGTAAAGTTACGATTAGATTTGCAACACCTGTTAGACTTATTCCTAATACAACCCATATAACCTTATAGATTAGATTCACTTTTTCGTCTATATGGTGTAGGTGATTATCTTTAATGGTGTCTATCTTGTGGTGGATGAGAGCCATCTCACCTTGTAGTTTAACTATTTCAATTTTATTCTCTTGAGAAGTGGAAAGTTTTTCTTCAGTCATAATATTACATTTTATTTTTTATACCCATTTTGTTTCATATCATTATAAATTTCATCTTCTTGATCTTTTGAAATTAATCCTTCTTTTGACATTTGAGCTATTGCTTGTCTAAAATATCTTCCTGCTAATGTTTGGTTTTGATTATATTTATAACCAAGAGTTAATGCTTTAACAATTTTTGGATTAGTAAATGCTTTTGCCATAACAGCAGGAGCAAGAATAATACTTGTGGCAAATACAGGAGCTCCAGCAATTCCAGCTCCTCCAGCTCCTATCAATTGCATAACAGCACCGGATTGTTTCATTTGAATCATAATTGCTCCAGGCAATCCACCTTTTTTCTTTAATCTTCCTTGAGAAAAAGCAAGAGCATTTTTAAATTTATTTAATTCCTTTATTTGTTCAGGAGTAAACATTTCTTTTACTGTTTGTTTTTTCTTTGATAAAAAATTATTTAATTTATTAGCATCTAATTCTTGTCCATATTGACTATTTGTTTTTTGAGATTTTGCTACCGCATCTTCTAAAAATTGACCTCTAATAGAATTTATTAATTTATTTTTTTGTACAGGATCTTTTATTCTTTTATTTATAATTTCAAAAGTTTTTTGAATTAAAGTTGGTCTATCTCCTGCTGCTACAATAGATTTATAAACAAGCTCAGGATCATTTTCTATAATTTTTGAAAATAATTTTGTATTAAATATTTCTGCACCGTCTTTGTAAAATTTATTAGCATCTTTATATAGCTCTTTTGTTGCATCAGGTATAATAGCTTCATCCATTGATTCGGTAATTTTTTTAGAAAATATAGCAGACAATCTTGCTTTTTTTTGAGATAATCCTTCTGTACTAAATTGTCTTGATATTTCCAATAAATCCGATCTAATATTATTAGCTTGTTGAAAAGAAATATTATTTTTATTTTTAATAATTCCTGTTAAAAAATTTCTTATGTCTGCATTTTCAGTTTGCAATCCAATATTATTTAATTCTTCTTGAGCAGTTTTTTTAAGTCCTATTAAAGAAACAGCTTCTGGATTCGTAGATTTTAATGCGTTATCTAATGCTTTATATTTTGTTTTTGATACAGCTCTAAAAGCATTTAAATCATCTGTTAATGTTTTTTGAAAAAGAACTCCTAAAGAATAATCATCTGTAGAAACTTTAAAATTTTTAACAAAATCATCTATACCAGACTGAGCAATTGTTTCTGCTCCTTCTCTTGCATATCTTATAGATCCTCCACCAACCAAACTTAATTCAGAAATGTTTTCTACTAAATCAATAAATTGACCTTCTTGTAACAATCCAGGAGTTAATTGTCCTGTTGCTGCTGCATCTTTGATTTTATTTTCATAAATATTATCAGCACTATTTAATATTTTTGCTTTTTGTTTTTCAATAGTTGCTACAGCTTCTTCAGCTCCATCAATTAATTTTTTGTTTTTTCCTATAACTTTTGCAATTGCTTTATTAGCGACAGCACCAACACCTTCTCCCACAACACCTGTTGCATAAGCTCTACCCATATCTTTCATTATATCACCTGCGATTTTTTCAAAATCATCTTTAGAATCGTAAGTTGGATCAAAAGTTTGTGATACTCCAGCACCAGCTGCTTCACCAAATCCAGCTCCTGCCATTCTAGTAAAAGCCATTTGTAAAGCAGGTCTTGCATAAGAAGCCATTCTTCCAATTAATACAGCAGGTGCAATACCAGGAGCTAATATACTTCCTGCCACACCACCAGTTACTTCTAAAACTAATCTACCAAAAGCAGGAGATTGCAAATAATCTTCTACAGCTTGTGATCTTTGATTCATTTGTGGAATTTCTACATCATCAGTAATTACACCAAATGGATTTTGCTTAGCTTCTTCTTGAGCTGTAGGAATATATTCACCTTCAGTATCTACTATTGTAGATTTTTTAGGTTGTTTACTTCTACTTTGTATTTCTTTTAAAATAGATTCTCTTGATATAGATTGCGTATCTATTTGAGAAATGTTATTTCTTCGTTCTATTTCATCTAAAATTTGTTGTCTATCCATTTTATTTAGGCAATCTATTTAACAATAATTTTAATTCTTCCATGCTAAGATTTTTTAAATCAACAGGAGTTTTTGGTTTAGCAAGATAATCTTGAAGATATAGATTAGGATTTAATTTATTTTCTTTTAACAAAGTAGAATATCTATCAAATCTTGATTTTTGTTCTTCTGCAAAACTACTAAATTGTTTTTCCATTGAATTTTTAATTTCTTGAACTTGTTCATCTGACAAAATTCTTCCTTTTGTATATTTAGGAATAATTTTTGCAATTTTTCTTCCTACACTTCCAAGTTTTTCTAAATTTTCAAATTCAGTTTCTCTAACAGTTGATCCTGGATCAAGATATTTGTAATAAGCATATACTAAATCAAAGTCTTCTTGTGGAGTTCTTTTTTTGTTTTTTTCAGTTAAAGCTAATATTTGTTGTCTTGAAGAATTTCTTTGTATAAATGTATCGCTTTCTTTTTGATATTGATTAGTAACTGATAATCCTTGTGATAATTCTTTACCCATATTAACAGTTACCTGACTACCGCCAATTTGAGATACTTTATTTGTGCTTGTGTCTAATTGAAATTCTTTATCCATTGGTAAACCCCTAGCTTTTTTCTGTTCAGGAGTTAATTGAACAAAATTTGAGGTTTTTTTTGGTTGCACTAATTTTCTAATTTGTGCAGCTTGTGTTAAAGATGGCAATGCAGCTTCAAATATATTTTTTCCAGCAGCACCTTGAGATAACAAGCCAGTAGCAATTAAAGCCTCTGTATTACCTAATAATCCCATTGGTTGAGTAACTTGTGATGCTTCTGTAGCTTTTTTTAATTGTAACAGTTTTAATAATTCTTCCATTATAGTAATCCTCTTTGGTTTAAATAATTATAATAAAAATTTGAAGTATTAGAAGCTCCTAGTTGATTATTTGTTCCTAAAATACCACTAATATTCTGTTTAGCTTGATCATATCTTGAAAGCAACCCTTCAGCTTGTGGTTGGTTTTGCAAATTAGAAAAGTATTGTAATACTTGAGATGGTTGTACTTGAGTGTTTCCTAATAAGTAAGGAGCAATCGTAGCTGTTAAAGTATCTGCATCTCCACCACCAGATATTGTTCCAAATGGATCTGTTGAAGAACCAACACCTGTTCCTGTGCCTGTTCCTACACCACCCATCATAGTATTAGCAGCAATTGTTTGAGCTGCTACCATAGCCATTGTTCCCACAGGAGATAATGCAAATCCTATTGGATTAGACTTCATCTGAGCCTGTAAATTTTGAGTATAAGATTTTATAGTTTCTGTAGGAATACCAGGATCTACTGCTGTAACTCCAAGACCAGCTGCTGCTGCTTCATCTGCTGATATATCTGCTAACGATACTTCGGCAGGACTAGGTGCAAAACCAGTTGAAGTTCCTCCACCACCTGCTGTTCCACCATCAGCTTCCGAACCAGGATCGCTAGGATCTCCACCTGCTCCTCCAGTTGCTCCAGGACTAGTATCATTTCCAGATGCGTCTGTTCCTACACCGCCGCCACCTGCTTCTGAGCCTGGATCTCCTGGATCTCCACCAGCTCCTCCAGTATCACCTGGACTTGGTGCATCACCACCGCCTCCACCGCCAGATGATCCACCACTTGATCCACCAGCATCGTTTCCACCTGCTCCATCATCACCACCTGCTCCACCTGTGTCGCCTGGACTAGAAGCATCTCCGCCTCCATCTCCACCGCCATCACCGCCATCTCCGCAGTACATAGTGTATGTTGGTTCAAAATCTGGATCCATCTTTACTCCTTATGAAAGAATAGAAATTAAAAACAATATATATAAAATAATAATATGTTTAGTTGGATTGTTCTTAATTTTAGTTTTGTAATCAAAAATTATTTTATTTATTTTATCCATTATAATAATCCTCCTAAGAATCCTAAACCACCACCGATTAAAGGATTGAATCCAAGAGAAGATGCTAACAAAGCACCACCTGCTGCTGTAGTTAATGGATTAGCTTGTGTTTGAGTTTGTCCTGTTTGTAAAGGAAAACCAGATGCAATAGGCGAAACTATTCCTGCATATTGTTGTAATGCTTGGAACGGTGCTAATTGCTGTTGTCTTTGTAATTGTTCTAATTGCTGACCTGTTTGAACTAAACTAGGAGTAGTTTGTGCAACACCTAATTGTCTAGCTCTTTCCTGCTCATAAGAACCAAATGCTAAAGGTAAAGCAGCTTGTGCAACTTGACTAGCTACTTGTTGTTGAGCAAGGGGAGATGTAGGAGTTCTTCCTGCACCTGAAAATTGTTGAGCAACTGTTCCATAAATATCAGCACCTGTTTTTTGAATTAAGGGAGATAAAAATGGATTTAAATATTGTCCGCCAAGAGTAGCTGCTAACTGTTGTTGTGCAGCAGTACCCATAACTTCTTGTCCTGCTAAACCTTGTAATGTTTGAGTAGTTGGTGCAACATATCCTGCTGCTCCTACTCCTTGTCCGTATAATTGTCCTGCTTCAGAAATAATCTGATTTAAAGCTGGTTGTGCTGGTGCGTATGGGGTTACTTGTGTAGTTTGTGTACCGCCTCCGCCTCCTCCTCCGAATGACATCTATTGTTTCTCCTCTATATTATTTGTTAATGGTTTTTCTAAAAGCACATGGCTTTTTTTATATTCAAACTGTTTCAATACTCTTTCCCAACCTGGTCTAGCAATAAGTTCCATCATAGTTACTCCATTCTTTACAGCATAATCTTCAATAATGCTAATTAAATGTTGCCATTTATGTCTTCTTCTGCCTGTCATTATACGGATATTTAAACATTTTTGAAGTGGTCTATGCAATATTTCTGTAACCACTACTCCGTAATATTTTACATTATGACTTTCTGCTTGGTCATCCCAAAGAATCCATAATTGTAGTTTGCCACTCATACACCATTGTTTCATATGGTCAGAGTCTGCATATCTATTAGAACGTACAAGAGCTAAAGCAATATCATTCTCTACGACTTTCCAAACCTCTTGGACTTTTTCTTTTGGAATGAATACCAATTGAATCATACTAGAAATCTATTTCTAATGTACTGATAAAACCTTTGATTGCGTTTGCTGTATTTGCTTGCATCCTTAAAATATCTCCAGCTTCTAAAACAAGAGTATGGGTAATCATGTTTTGATATGTTTTAGATGTTATAACACTATGAGATATTTCGTATTCTGTAGATGCAGAAGCATCATAAACAAATACTTCTAATTCAGGATTAGAACCTGCATGATTAGTAACTTGTATCGTTCTGACTAAAGAAGTGGTTTCAGCAGGACAAGTATAAACATCAGTTTTGCTAGTTGTGGTTAAATCAAAAAATGCGTTCTTATAAGTATTAGCCATAGGGTAGATAAAGAAATACCCCACTTTATCATGTAAATAAAGCAGGGTATAGAATTAATTTGTTGTAATTATTTTTTCTTGTCAGAAAAGACATCTTCAAAGAAGTCTGTCCAAAACTTTTTTACTTTTTGATTGTATTCTACAAAATTATTTTTTACTGTTTTGTAATCCAATACATCAAAGTTTTTTAACCAGTTATCAAACATAGCTTAACCACTCCATTTCTTCGTTGTTATAAGGTATCATGCGTTGCCATATAATGTTGCACCGCAATAAAGTCAAGAGTTGGTTTTGAAATTTTTATATGAATTAATTAGTATAATTATTACCAGCAGAGATAGCAGCATTAACAGCAGTCATATCTTCGTTAGTCCAGTAATCTTTAGCTACCATGATTTCTAAGTGTTCAACATTTCTTTTCACAGTATCTTTTTTATCTTCTTCAGATTCATCTGCCATTTTTGAACCATCAATAACACCATTGATTAATTCTACTGAATCACCCATAGCTTTATAATCTTGAGCTATTTCTTCTGCTGTTTTTACATTTTCTTCCATAGTTTCTCCTTAGTTTGTTGCTACTGCAACTGGTTTGCTTTTATCAATTTTTTTTAATTCATCAATAACTAATTTAGGTTCTACCATATTGTTTCTAGGGTCGCTATCAATGAATTTCTCATCTTCCCACTTATCTTTCATGTGGAATTGTAAATTAGTATTATGGCTATAGCCAAATTGTGTCCATCTAGTTGAACCCCAAATCACTACTCCATGCTTTTCTGTTGATGCTGAAAAGTGATTTAAGCAACTGTCTATGCTTACAAAGGTTTCTGCATCTTTTAATAACTCATGTACTTCTGTCCAATGCAAATCACATTTAATAGTATTAAAGTATGCTGGTTCATTAGGTAAGGTACAATCAATAATGGTTACATCTTTATATTCTTCTTTTAAATAATTAATTACTTGTTGTGCAAGAAATGGTTGATAGTTTCTGTTTGGGTTAATGTTATTGTATTGACCATTGTAAGTAATAGGAGATTGTCCACCACTAAATTGAATGAGAATATATTTGTTTATTTCTTTTTCTTTTAACCATTTATCTACATTTTCCTTTAGATGTTCTGTGTAGAGTTTTGGTTTCATATTTATATCAAATTCTACATTGTGAAGTTCGCAATAGCTTTCAATGATATGTTGTTTGCCAAACTGAAAATTAGATTTATAAGGTTCAGAATAATAGATATTATCTGATGCCATAATTCTTGGGTCTTGGATTGGCAAAGATTGTTCTAATACTAATTTCACATCAGGATTATTTGCAAAGCACCCAATGTAAGGTGTGTAGATTTGTACTTCGGATTTTTGTTTTAGCTTAGGAATTAAAGCTGTAAATGCAGTACACTTACCTATCCCACCTTCCACTACATAGGTATTCATAAAATACTATATATTGTTTTCTTGCTCAGCTTTGAAAGTCGCATAAGCATCTTTGACATCTTGTGTCCAGACCGCATTACATACTGCTTGAACCTCTGAGTGTTCATTAGTAATATCTGCATCTGGAGTTAAAGCATGTCTATGATACTTTCTGGATAGTTCTTCACCATCTTCCATAACTACAGTATCTGTTCGCACTTGAACTGATTTGTATTTTCCGACCACTTCAATCTTTCCGATTTGTGTCTCTTTAGTTATTGCCATAGTTTTCTCCTATTGTTGTTAATTATAATACTGTGTAAGTTAAGTTAATTTCAAATGAAGATGTATTAGTTATAGTGCTTGTATTTAATGCTGAATCAGGTGCATTATCTATTGTTCTTCCAATATAAAAACCTGTTGAATAACCACCAACAGTTACTGCATTAAAACTTACAACTCCTGTACCAAAATCAACATTACCTAAAACAAGATGACCTAAATTTTTTTCTGCTCCACCTAAACTTGCATTAAAAGGTAAGCCACCTATTACAACCACACCTGTACGACTTCCTTTATCACTTAATACAATATCACCTGTTGCAAAAACCATTCTACCAACTTTTGTGTATCTACCTGAACTTGTAAAAGCTAATGAACCATCTGAACCAGTTGTACCTGAATAATAAGGTGTCCAAGTTCCTTCTTCGTAATCGTCTAATAAGTTAGAAGCTGTAGCAGTTGTTACACCTAAATAAATTCCTCTGCCTGATTGTGGAAATAATATACTTCCTTGATTTCTTACAATGGTTACGTTTGTATTGCCTAAAGTAACTTCATTGGTAGCTGTTGCAGATGAAGGTTGTGCGTTGTAACCTATAGTCGTAAGGTTTGAACCTGTGGTCACTGTATTACCAGCATTTCTACCTAATGCTGTATTGTAAGAACCTGTTGTGTTAACAAGTAAAGAAGCTTGACCTATTGCTGTATTATCAGTACCTGTAGTATTATATGTAAGTGATGCATAACCTACTGCTACGTTATGTGCACCTGTCGTATTAGTATAAAGTGAACAGAAACCTAATGCGGTGTTTGGACTTCCTGTCGTATTAGCAGAAAGTGAAGCATAACCTACTGCTGTGTTGTTGGAAGCTGTAGTATTGGCTTGTAAAGAACAAGTACCTACGGCTACGTTACAAGCACCTGTCGTATTAGCACCAAGTGAATTATAACCTGCTGCCATGTTGTTGGAAGCAGTGGTGTTATTGGCTAATGCTAAAGTTCCTACGGCAACATTTTGATTACCTGTAGTATTTGAACACAAACTAATTTGTCCTATAGATGTATTACGACAACCTGTGGTGTTTTTAAAATTTGAATAAGTACCTACTGCGGTATTTTGATTAGCTGTTGTATTTGATGATAGTGCACAAAATCCAAATGCACTGTTACTACTACCTGTTGTATTAGCATCTAATGCAACTGAACCTACTGCTGTGTTTAATCCACCTGTTGTATTTAATAAAAGTGAATAATAACCAACTGCTGTGTTATTATCTGCTGTAGTGTTTTGGTTTAAAGAACCATAACCTAATGCTGTGTTTTTGCAACCTGTTGTGTTAGCTAAAATTGAACTATTACCTATAGCTGTATTATCACCACCTGTTGTGTTATCTCTTAAAGATGCTAGACCCATTGCTGTATTTCTTACACCTGTCGTATTAGCAGTTAAAGCACTTGTTCCAATAGCAACATTACAACCACCTGTTAAACTTGCATCATCTAACGCACCATCTCCTAAAGCAACGTTATTTGTGCCTACAGGATAATTACCATCTAGTTTGATTGTGCCACCATCTATGCTGACGTTACCAGCTACAGTTAATCCATCTGTAGTTATAGTTCCTACGTTATCAATGTTTCCTGTACCTGTTATATTGTTTGAGTTTAAATCTAAGTTTCCACCAAGTTGAGGTGTAGTGTCATCTACAACATTTGATATTCCACCTTGAATAGTTGACCAAACAGAACCATTGTAAAATTTTAATTCATTATCAGTTGTATTAAAGAATAAATCACCTTCATCTAATGAAGTAGTAGGATTGGTTGTATTAACTCTATATCGTTCTGCAAAAGAATTAACTCCAGAGATATTATTTGCAACAGTTGTAACATTTGTATCTATAGCAGCTACAGCAGTTACATCTGTATCTATTGCAGCAACACTTGAAACATCAGCAGATATTCCAGCAACAGTCGTTACATCAGCACTAATTCCTGCTACATTGGTTACATCTCCTGATATACCAGCAACAGTTGTTACTTCAGTTGCAATTGGAACTAATCTATGAAAGGTATAAGTATTTAAAGTTGCTGTTGTTTCTACTAACATTCCATAACCATTAGGAATAGGACTTCCAATACCTGCTGGTATAGAATTAATAGTTACGGTAGCACCAGCAGTTGTTTGAGCATCTGCGGAAACTCCAGTACCAGTATTATAAGTCATTCCACCTGCATCAGCGATTGAAACAATAGTTCCTGTACCGTTATTAATATCTGGATTTGTAGTTGGGAATGAATCTTCGTTTGCTATAGCAACAAAACCACCTACATCATCAACTAAATCAATTATTCTAGCATCTATAGCAGCGGTTGTTGCAATATAAGAATCTGAACCTGACCAAGTATCTCCTGAAGCAATAGTTTCACTTGAGTCTTGTCTAAAGTATCTTCCATCAGAAGCTGACGTTGTAAAGAATGTTGTATCATTTGGAGTATGACCTGATGCTTCTGCATTAGTTACAATAACTGCATCAGCTATCTTATCAGCAGTTACTGCATCATTATTAATTTTTGCAGTTGTAATATTACTGTCTGCAATTTTAGCAGTTGTAACATTTGAATCTGCTATCTTTGCTGTAGTAACATTTGAATCAGCAATTTTAGCTGTAGTAATTTGAGAATCAGCAATATGTTGTGTGTCTATAGATCCATCTACATAATGTTCTGAGTTTATGCTGTCATCAGCTATTTTAGTTCCATCAACTGCATCAGCAGCAATCTTTCCAGTAGTAACATTTAAATTAGCGATCTTAGCTGTAGTTACATTACTATCAGCTATTTTTGCTGTGGTAATATTACTATCTGCGATTTTAGCAGTAGTTACATTTGAGTTTGCAATTTTAGCAGTTGTAATTTGTGAGTCTGCAATATGAGCTGTGTCTATTGAACCATCCACATAGTGTTCAGAATCTATACTATCATCTGCAATCTTAGAACCATTAACAGAGTCTGCACCTAACTTAGCATTAGTTACAGCAGCATCATTAATCTTTGCAGTAGTAACAGCACTATCAGCAATTTTAATTGTAGTAACAGATCCATCTGCTAAAGTTGCAGTAGCAATTACTCCTTCAGGAATAGATGAATTTGTTTTAGATAAAGCTCCAATATAAACATTAGAAATAGCTTCATTAGATAATGAACCAGAATCCCAAGTTACATTGATAGTAGTATTGGTTGAAAAAGATGAGGAACTAATTGTTCCATAAATTGTGCCAGGAGTAGTTGCAGTTAATTTAATTCTTCTACCTGCATGATAAATAGGAGTTACATCAACACCATCTATAGTAAATGAAGTTGCAGAAGCATAGGTTGCTGTATAAGCACCATCACCATCTCCATATTCTACCCATTGAGAATCATTAAACCATTCTCTAGTGTTTTTCATTAATGCTCTAATTGCATTATTTAGATTAGATGGTAGCATACCTTCTGCTACGGAAATGCCATTTAAACTTGAATTATTTATTTGAGTTGTTGAATAATCTTTTATACCTGCCATTTTTTATCCTATAAACCAAGCAAAAACTTTATCAGTTTCTACATTATTTTTATTAATTAAACTATTTACAGATTCTTCCAATTGTCGTTGAAAAAATTCCTGTGCTTCAAAGCTATATCTAACATTATCTATATCTTTTTCAATAACTTCGTTTGCCATTATCTTAAACTTCCTTGACTTGCAACAAAATCAACACCTTGAGCATGAGTAAATACTTCTCCAGAGGGTATTTTAACATTAGCTCTTATATATCTACCAGAAGCCCTAACTGGATTTAAACCATTAGAGTTCATAGCAGCATAAGATGTTTGAATAGGATCGTCAGTTAAACGATCTCTAGTTTTAATAGATACTGTTGCTTGTGCATCTACTAAAGGTCTAACAGCTTGAATATTGGTTCTTGAACCTTTTGCCAATTCTATTTCTGACGTTTCAATTTCTATTTCATTTTGTGTTCCAGAAAAAATAGCTGCTTTGTAATTTGTATCAATTGCACCTAAATATCTTTGTCCACCAGACCAAAAGTCTGTGTCTAATGCAATATTAATTGTATCTAAGTTTTGAGAAATAATATCCATTAATTCTACTGTATAAGCTCCCACAAACTGTGAAAAAATAAATGAACAACTTGCTTCAGACAAAGACCATTTTTGTGTAGCATAATTGTAAATTAAAATTCTATCGCAAATACCTGTAGTGTTATTAGTATTTTGTGCAGATGGATATAACCATAAAGCTAACTGATTAAATGGATCCGTTGTTGCTACAATTCTATCTGAAAATGCTTTGTTTAAATCAAGATCAAAAAATCTATTTACTTTTTCTGCACCAATAGGAATAATTTGATCTCCATTAATTTGGAAGAAACCATCGTCTGCATAAAAGAATACTTGTCTATTATCTTGACAAACGGTTTGTCCATAGACAGCTCCTCTATTAGGAGAGATAACCGAAAATCTAAATATTGTTGCACCACCCACAAAGTCCATACGAACTATTTGGTTTTGTCTAAAAATATATCCAACTTCTCCAGAAGATATGGCAACAATTTCTCCACCAGAACCTGGTAAGTCTTGGTAGTCAGCAGATTTAGCACCTGGATTCCAAACACCAATATCATTGATGCCTGACCATTGAACTCTGTTTGTATTTGCAGCTTGATTACCTGTAACTAAAAAATCCCTAATGACTCCTGATACTCTAAAATTTGGCGGTGTTCCATCTGTTGCTATAGCAGAAAGATTAGCAAAGTTTGTAGAAGTACCCATTAAATAATATTGAGGTGCATCTACACCATTACTTGCTATGACATAATTACCAAACTGAGTAAATGTCCAGAAGTCTGTATTACCACCAGTCAATGATCCTTTTCTTGAAGTAAAAGTTCCACCATCTAATTGGTATAAATCTGTATTCGTTGCAACAAAGTTAAAAACATTGTTTGCTCCATCTCTAAACGATCCACCACCTCTACAATCTGCTCCTATGTTATTCGTAGAATAATTCACTAAGGAAGGAAATCGTTTGTAAGAATCTAAAGCATAATAAACATTAGTAGCAACATTTGCACCTGGATTATTATGGCTTGGTTGATCCGGTAACCATTCTCCAAATTTTAATTGCATAAATTACCTATTACTAAAGTTAGATGCAATAGTGTCTTCAGAACGAACTTGTAATGGTGAACCTGAGAACTGATCTTCTCTGTCGTTTAATTCTAATCGTTCTAAAGCAGTTGTGTACATCTGTTGCCAAGTTTGAACTTGTCTTGGGTCAATACCACCTAAGAAATTAGCTGCATGAAATAAAGAACCATATAAATAAATAGCAGGGTGGTTTTCCAAAATATAATTGGTAGTATTAGAAGATGATAAAGCATCAAACTTTTTATAATAATTCATGTACGCAGTATAAGTTGCGTCTGGTTTAGGAGAAAAACGAATCGTATCTCCTAGTATGGTATAAGAACTTGGAATACCAGTTGTGGAAGTTCCTCTAATAGAATCCATTTGCGATGGTGTCATATATCTTAATGGATATTTAGTTGAACCTGATAAAATATAAAAATCTCTTATTTGTAAAAAACCTGTTGGAAGATTTTCTGTTTCTGCATCTATAGTAATCGTAGCTTGAGTAATCATTTTACGAATACGCAATTTAGAATTTAAATCAGCTTCTGCTAAAACAATAAAATCATCTGCTATCTCTGTAGATAAATCAGATCGGTTTAACCAATTTGCGATAGATGCTTTTAAAGTAGTATAGTTTGTTAATGCCATTATAATTTTCCTGGTGCAGTTCTAAAATATCTAAACTCATTAGAATTTAGTTTTTGTTTTAGAATTTTTGTTTGTACGTCTTTAGGTAAAGCAAACCAATTACCATTACCATTATATTCTTTGCTCCACAACTCCAAGACTAAAGTAGGAATACTTGCCACTCTTTTTAGTTCTCTTGACTTAGAATAACCATCATTATGAGTGTACATCTTTTTGTTATGGTCAAGGATAGGTTTATAGTTCACATTTCTTTCAATAACGACTTGTCTATTGGTTTCATCGCTATGATACTTAGTTGTTATTAACCCATCATATTCCACTAACTTCGTCATGGTCTGCCTTGTCCTCTATAAGTGTTCTTATCCTTTTTACTGTGTCGTCCTGGTCTTTTTTTTCTTTTTCTCTTTATAAAATTATTGACTCCAAAGCCTTTAGCTTTTTTCGCCATTATTTAGATAGCTGAGAAATAGATGCTTTTCCGCCAGAAGAAACTTGGATAAAAGAAATCTTTTGTCCAGGATTTACAATTAAATATTCTACTTCATCAGCAGGTAAGTAAGTGTCAGCAGAGGTTGCTACAGGTGCAGCACCTATTTTGTAATAAGAAGCTGTACTTGCACAAATTCTAATTGCATGAATACCACTTGCAAAAGCAGCAGATACTCCAGCAGTTCCTGTGTAATCCACATTCTCATTAGAAACGATTGCGTATAATCCGTTTGTTTTCATATTTTTAATCTCCTAAATGTATTCTCTATAAATGATTTATGGGGGTGTTTCCACCCCCATTTTAAATTATCTTCTAATAATTACTGTGAATGTAGCAGCTACTGTATTAGTAGAAGCTCCATCAGTAGTAAAACTGATATAATCACCTTCGCTAACAGCATTAGCCGCAGTAGGTTCAGCAGAATCTACATCACCAGCAGCAGAACTTGCATTAGCAATAGTAATCGCACCACCTGTTACAGCAGTACCGTTAATCTTAGTTGTAATACCAGCATCAGCAGTAGCAATTGCACCGTCAATAACTGACATTACTTTTATAATCTTACCGTTGTCAGGTGCTACAACATGGACTGAACCTGCTGTAGAAACATCTGCCATTTTAACCGTTAAGAAATAGTCGTTTAATGTTCTCATTGTATTTTTCTCCGTTTGCTTCGTTCCGCCTTTAAGACTTCAAAGACCAAACAAAAAGTTTAAGTTAGTTAGAGGGGAGATTGCTCCCCCCTCTTAAAGTAATCAAAGATTACGCAGTAGTTAGATCGGCAATAATACCAGATCCAGCTTCGTTTCTTGATTCTAGTGTGTATTCACAAACTAAGAATTGCTTCATAGCATCACCAGTTTTCGCTAAGTCTTCTAAAGAGAAATCTCTTAAGAAAGCTACCGCAAATAAATCTGGAGTGATTACGAAAGCATCTCTTGATCTTGAGAATCTGTTAGGTGTTACTTGCATAGCACCGAAATCAGACTCATACACATCAACAGCTGCAACTAATCTTTTGTTTTCAGCAGGATCAAATCTTGTAGATCCACCTGTGAAACCAGATAGTTTTTGTTTGTTGAAAGAACCAAGCATGATCATTGAAGGATCGCCACCATTATCCCAAACGGACTTGATAACATTCTTCAATTGATCTTCTGTGAAAGCTCTTTGTGTTCCATCAGTTCTAGCATTAACACCAGAAGTAGTTGGAGCAGCTCCACCAGATCCAGCAGATTGGTTTGTTTTTAACCATGAACCTAGACCTGCAAGTTCTCTAGCTGTAGAATCATCTCCAGCTACAGGTGCATTGTTCGCAGTTAAAGATGCTTCCATATCTCTTTTAAGTTCTTTTGATCTTTTAGAGATTTGGTAAGCAAGTTCGGAATTTCTTCCTGCTTTATTAACTGCATCTAGTGTTCCAGAAACTAATACAGATTTAGTAGCAATCTGAGTGTAGTTTCCTTTTCTAGTTGTAGATGCTGGTGCAGAGAAAGCAACTTCATCGCCTTCTACAGCAGCATTAGAATCACTAGCAGCTGCTAATGAGTCTAATTGCCATTCATGGTTCACAGCAGTTGCTTTAGTTTTAGCAATAGCTGACATGAATGGAGTATCAGTTGGAGAGATATTATATATCACATCGGATAAATCTTCTCTTTCCCCAACTGCATCGTATGTACTATATGTTCCACTAATTTGTGTCATAGTAGTTTTCTCCTATCTTTGGGTTTTATTATTTAATATGTCTAAGAAAACATTAGTCGCATCTTTGATATGACCTGATTTTCTTAAACGATTTAACTTTTCCTTACGTTTTTCAAACGCAACATCGCTTTTGTCTTTTTTCATACCACTTGTTAAAACCTTACCTGGTTTTGCAATTTTACTTGCAAGGTTTGGTTTTAATTTTTGCATATTTCTATACTTCATGGCATCGTTCACCAACATCACAATACGATGATCGTAGATTTGAGAAATCTCTTGGTCTTGAAAACCATAAGAGTTCAAATAACCTCTCATCTGTGATTTCAATTGCGTAGCTTTTTCAGGATCAGAAAATTCTGGTAATTTATTTACCAATTCTTTCTGTTGTATCTGAACAATTTCTTGCAATTGTTTTTGTTGTTCAGCTCTAGTTTTGTTCACCGCTTCAGCAAACTTTTCTTGTTTTTGCTTTAGCTTACGTTCAAGCCTAAGAGCCTCTGTTGGATCTTCCTCATATAACCTCTCTAAATCAGCAGAAGCAATTTCTGCATTGAGTTGGTTTTGAGCCAAAGACATAAGTTGGTTGAGTTCGTTCAACTTATTGGAATAGTCTTGCCTTTGTTTTTCCGCTTCAGATTGGAATTGTTGTCTTTGAACAGACAATTCTTCCGTCTTTCTACGGTAGTCGGCATCCCTTGAGTAACCACTCTTTAATTCGTCTAGGGTAACATCTAATTCTTGACCTGCAACTTTTACCTTGTAGGTGGAATTGTGTTCCTGTTGAATCTCAGTTTGTTCTTCTTGAGATACTTCAGTTTCAGAAACTTCCTCTTGCGATTCCATTTCTGGATTTTCTTGAACCGGAGGTTGATCTTCTTGCAAAGATTCCTCTTGAGTTGGTTCAGAAGAAACTTGTAATTCTGGTTCTTGTGATTGTTGTTGCTGTTTTTCTTTTTTGGGTTCATTAGATAAATTTAATAAACCTGAAATTGATTTTGCAGCTGATTGCAAATCAGTTTCTGCTCCCTTCACAGGGTTGGCTAGATTGTCTGACATTGTTTGTCCTTTTGTTATGATTAAAGCTCCCTTATGGGTTGGCTTATCCTAACGGATTGTTAGAATTTCTGTTTTTGGATTGATTGGCGATAATCTTCTAATTGTTTCTTTGCCAATTTCCCAGTATCTAAAACTTCTTGTATGTTTTGCTCTACCTTTTGCACAATATGGTAAGCTAAATATAATTTTTCTCTAGTTTCGTTTTCATTTACTCCAGTATTAAACAAACTATCGGTATATAATTTTTTTAACTTCTCAATAGATTCTTTAAATACCTGATTGTCCAGTATCTGTCTGGCTTTCTCCGATCTGCTCACTTCCTTCTGGAGCTGATTCTGTTCGTCCTGGTTCATTTAAACTCTCAATCTGTTCCCCTAGTTGCATAGATGATTGTTGTGCTTGTGTAAATGCCTTATTTTGATTAGATAAAATCATTTTATTTAAATCAGATTCTGCTTTTAATTGAGCTGTATCAATTTGAGCATTATATTTTAATTCTAGTTCTTTAATTTTACTTTCAAAGTCTAATAAATTTTTAGCATTTTGAGATTGTAATTCTTTTAATTTCAATTCTAGTTCAGCTTGTTTTCTCTTGTTCTCTGCATCTATTCTAGTGAACTCAATTTTTTCAATAGGAGATGGTGGAGGTGGAGGAGTAGGTTGAACCATTCTCATTCCCACATCAGGATTAACAAAATAATTGTCCACACTTTTCAATCCTGCGTTTTCAATCATTTTAGATAAAGTATTATAAATGTTTTTCAATGAAACCATTGGATATTCTTTGCCACCTTGTAATTGGAAAGCCTGTAATTGTTTTTCCAAAATAGCATTAAGAATAACTAATTGTTGGTCTTTAGAACCTGAACCTAAACCAACGGTAATAGAAATATTATATCTATTTTTCCATTCTGTAGGTCGTACAGGAATGAACTGATTGTTTAATTGTATAATTCGTTCCTTGTCTTGATACTTAACTGTTAATTCAAAAATTCGTTTAAATAAATCTTTCACACCTGTTTCAGCAAAAATTCTTGCAATTAACTCCATTCGCATTTGTGTTTGCGACATAAGAGTATTTACACCGGTAGCTGTTTTATTTAGTGCGTCTGCATCTAATCCTTGCGTATATCTAGTAACACCAGTTCTAGTTTCTCTAACTGTATCTAGGTACTCCAACATAGGAAATGCTTGTTGCGAAATCGTTTGAGATTGCATTGGCATCATTACTTGAGATGGAGGTTGTTTCGTTCTAACCACACCACCTGGTCTTGATGTTAGTAGGTCATCCAAATTGACCATACCATCCATAATCGCTACTCTGTTGTTGTTAGTTAAATACATATTGTCTAACAACTGACGCATCACCGTAGATTTAATTAACTGAACATCTTCTACTAACTCTGCAACACTTCTTCCATAGAATCGGTGTGGCATAGGAATAGGAGTTAAAGAACAGAAAGGAACAAAGTCCACAGCTTGATTATCTAAAATTTGATAACCTGAATCACCTGCAACAGTTACTTTTCTTAACTCTGCAATACCATCTCCATCATAATCTACTTTGACATAACATTCATACAGTTCAATGCTCTCTGTAGAATTGTCAGGAGTTTGGTCAAAAGGATATTCGTCTATATCTCCAAATCTAGTAAGTCTTTCATTATTGTATAAAACAATCTGGGTAGCAGGTAAATCATTTACGATTTCTTTGTCATAACCCATTTCAATTAATTGCGATCTTGTTTTAATAGTTCTGTGAGCTACAAAGTTTGCGTCCTCAATAGATTTTGCAGTTCTCTCAATAAGAAATTCTTCAGGCGGAACATTTTCAATTTTTATTTTTCCACCTTTTTTAACTCTACGAATAATAACATTGTGCAACTTAGGAATAGGTGTATTAATTTCTTGTCCTTGAGTAGCAGCAATTTGTTTTAATTGTTCTAACTGAGCTATTGCTAACTCATCTTCCATTTCTTCTTCTTCAATAATTTGTACATTATCATCAGAAACTAAAACTTGATATTCGTCATCATTTAAATTTTTATATGTTTCTTGTTCAGAAGTTTCGGACTCATCCCAATAGATTTTAACAATTCCATTTTTTTCTAATAACGCATCTTTAAACCAAGAGTATAAAATTTTAAAACCTTCATTGTCTTTGTTAAATACATAATTGATATAACTTGTTGCTTGTTCAGCAAGAGGAACATCTTCGGCATTAACTGGTTCGCATTTCACCGTATGATCTGATGAGGTAAAAATTCTCATTAGGTTTGGCAAAATGGTTTCAATGGTGTCGGCCACATCCGTAGAAACAACCTGGCTTCTTCCATCAATCTCTGTGCCTAACTTATCGCCTAAATAATACTCTAGTGATTTTTTTCTTTGGTTGGATAATGCTCCACCTAAAAATCCTAAAGAGTTATTAATTTCACTATTAATAATAAATCGTAATTCTGTATCTGAAATTTTTGCCATAGTTTAAATTATATAATTTGTATTTACTGGTATTTCTTTTTTCCAATCCGTTGCCTGAACACCGTAACCGACTATGCCTGTTCTAAAAGCATCAGCACAATGCGAAGCAAAATTGTGTAAAGGTTTATTTCTAAAACATTGGTTCTTTTCATCCCATCGTTTCTGATAGGCTTTCATAGCTTCAATGCCTTTACCACATTTGTTTTTATCAAACAAACAATTTGGCAAAGCCTTTCGTACTGCTTCTATCCCATCTTCAATAGATAGTTTCGGAGCA
>Ga0208162_1000352_pt1 | contig 26913 bp, 23 predicted proteins | sample CB_VirMetaG_4_FD_184539 | JGI IMG/M metagenome (GOLD analysis project Ga0208162, IMG submission 184539) | Freshwater to marine saline gradient viral communities from Chesapeake Bay - CB_1508_1M Viral MetaG (SPAdes) (version 4) | ecosystem: Environmental > Aquatic > Marine > Coastal | place: USA... | reverse complement strand
GTCCTATGATGAACTGAAGAAGCGTCTTGATTATGTTCTTGGTATCAAAGGAACAACTAAGTTCCAAGATCAAGAATCCGTTCAGGAAGAAGAAGAGTTCCGTCAGCAGAATCGTGGAGAATCAAATTCTGTCCCTCAGTCAATGAAAGAAGAATTGAATGATCTTTCTTCTACTAATACTGATGAAGATGATGATACTCTTTCATACTTTGCCGCACTCGCAGCAGAATGAGTTAGTTAGAGATTGTGACTTTGGTATTCTCAGTTCTAATCAGTGATTCATTCACATACTCTGAGGATAAACCATAAATCATAATCTCTCTCATATCATTTAAAAATTGTTGTAAATATCCTTGCTTTAGTAAATAAATCGAGGATTTTTTATTGTTCTTAATTGTTTCATATTCCCAGTTTGATACTCCTCTTCTCACTGAAATACCAGATACAGAAACTTTAGTACCATTATCACTATAATTTAAAGTAAAGTCTTCATCAACAACTTTACCTGCCGGAAGAATTAATCTACCACTTGAGTCTTTGACTTCTTTAGTCTCATAATAATTAATATCATTCAAACCTACAATACCATACTTATTTTCTGCATACTTATATAATTGGTAATTAGATAAAGGCCATTCATCTCTTACATTAATAATACCGGCAGTCATTAAGACTACCCAATCTAAATCTGCCTTACCATAAAACTCTTCTGCCACTGTATCAGGTCTTGCACCTTCTACGATTTCATACTTATTGAAGAGTGTAAAAACATTTTGTAAATCATCACGCAACTTATTTCTTCTGAATAAGTTTTTGACTTTTAAGTAATCTTGTGATGAAATTGCATCAGACAAAAATGACTGATATTCTACATCTGGTAATTCTCTGAAATAACCCATTTTAGTATCCTACTCCTCCTACTTTTCCTTTTGCTCCTTCATTACCAAAATCATCATAATCTTCTGCATAAATTGGACTCAGTTCTTGGAATGATAATTGCATCACCATATGAACTGGTGTTTTGGAATCATCGTTATATGTCATATAAGTTCCCGAACCTGTATAATTGATCTGAACATTTGTAAGTGCCGCAACAATAAAACTATTTAAGAATTGATGATCATTATTTCCAGTCTTATACTTTAAACGGAATACATTTGGAGATTTAAGGAATAGTCCTGTACCACCTTGCTCAGAGTTTTCTGCAATTGTTGAGGTAGGTGCCATATTTCTTTTCAATTCGATAATAATTTTTTTAATTTGCTCTGCTTCTGTACCATTTCTTGGAGCAAGATTAAATGAAAAATTAAAACTTCTTAACTTAACTCCATTAAATAAAAGTTCTGTATTTGGATTTAAGATTTGACCTGTTGATCTTGCTAAAACTCCAGAAAAACTAGTATTTGCTCCTAGAATATTTACTGCCTTTGACCCAAAAAATGCATTAGATAGTTGCTGTCCTTCACCACTTTTTACAATTCCCTTTAAATCTGTAAATGATTGTTCTAATGCACTAGCAATTCCTCCAAAAAAGGTTTCATTAGTTATCGTATCATTTACAGCACCCAAACCATATGCTGCTAAAGTATTTAATCTATCTTCACCCCAACCGGTGGAATTTGTTGATGTAATATTTTGTGGTATTGGTAGAATTATAGTACCTATTTGATCTTCTTTTTTTGTATTATTATAATTTCTTTTATTTGAATTTAATCCCTCTTGGAGTACATTTTTTTGAGGAGTAATTCCTAATGTTTTATACTTTAGAATTTCTATTTGTAAATAATCAGTTTCTTTTTCTAATATCGCATATGGATATCTCAATGGTCCAAATTTATTATTTCTATTACTTGCAGATCTTTGCCTTCCTATATTTAATGTTGATGGCGGTTGTTCTCCTCCATCTCCTGGAGATCCTTCCCCTGGTTTTGCAACTGTTGCTGGTGGATTTGCTGGAGTCAATTTGCCAGCATCCAAATCAGCAAAATATTTATCACCTTCTGGTCCGGATAAGTCTTTAGGAATTTGATCAGTGGGAACAGTATACTCCATCTATCTTTCTTTTTTAAGTATTTAGAAACTTTCCATAAGGAATTTCTCTCAGGTCGGCAATTTCACCTGCATATATCTCATAAAATTGTGTATCTGCTCTACTTAGTTTATAGTTTCTTATTTTTCCCCAGTGATAATTAAAACCAATAAATGCAAAATCATTGGGTACACTGTATATATCTGTACAAGCAATTAATGGATGTTGGTCATATTGTATATTTGGTGATCTTGCAGTGTAAATATAAGTATAAAATTTTCCAGGAATGGGAACAGGAGTTACAGAATCTTTAACTGCCTCTAATATTTTTGACATTAATTCATCAGGTGTTTCAATACCGATTAAATTTCCAACAATATTTCTTACTCGATTATTGTCATCATCTGTTGGTCTATTTGGATTTTTTAGGACTCCATCATCATAAACATTAGAACCTACTTTTACATTTGGATCACTACTTGTAGTTACTTCACCAGTTTGAGAAACATAATAATATGATCTTCCTGTTCTTCCTCCTCTTTTTATTGTTCTTGCCATTACTTAATTCCTAAATCATGTTCCGTGAGCACCTGAAACTCATAACCATGATCTAAACACCATTCTTTAGCGGCATTCCACTTTGCCTGATTTTTAGCATACTCAACGACTTCATAGATATAACCTTTCGTCTTTCTTTGTTTGACTTTAGGTTCGATACACTGCTTAAATGGTTTGATTTCAATAATCATCTTTTTGATTGTTCCGTTATTATCTTTATATTTGATATAAAAATCTGGGAAGTATCTCCTTACTTTATTTGTAGTTGGATCATAGTATGGAATTATGGCCTCTTCACTACTCCAAGATAATATATTTTCATTTGTATCACAATATTTCATAAATTTGCGCTCCCATAGAGAACGATATATAATATTTCTATGGTCTCCAACATATTTTTGAGGGTATAGTGGTTGGTATCTTCCTTTATAGGATGCCATTATTTTGACCTCTCCGTTATCAATCCGCGAATTGATGAAAAAGACTTATCGCAAACTGGACAGTATGACATCTAAATAACTAATAATCAAGTAGTCTTATAGGTATTTAGAGTGCCGAGAATTAAAAAAATATCAGAATTTAAACCCTTAATTACTAATCTTGCACAGACATCTCATTATCAAGTCATGTTTGGTGGGTTGAATAATTATTTAAGTGGATATTTAAATGAAAGAGGAGTAAATACGAGATTTATTACAGAAGAATCTGGTTTATTATGTTCTTCTGCTTCCATTCCTGGTAGTTCATTAGCAACTGCGGATATTAATGGGAACTTTATGGGTATGCAAGAGAAGATGGCACATACCCGAATTTTTACTGAAATGCAATTAGAATTTTATGTTGATTCTGATTATAGAATGATTAAGTTTCTAGAGCACTGGATGGAATATATTGTAAGTGGGGGCGAATCACCATCTGCTGGTCCTGGATATTATTATCGAATGCAGTTCCCAGAACAATATAAATGCGATCAGACAAAAATTATAAAATTTGATAGGAATGGAGATAAAGAATTGGAATATAAGTTCTTTAAGTTGTTTCCAAAAAATTTAACATCTATTCCAGTTTCTTATGGAACTTCTGATATATTAAAAGTCAGTGCTTCATTCGAATATGAACGTTATGTTTCTGGTAAATTAACATCGAAGAGTGTGAAAGATGGAACTAGTAATAATCGAGGATCTGTGAAAACTTAATCTGTTCCTATTGAAGTAAATCCATATATCGAATATGGGAATACCTATGGACCAGGTACTGAATTTATACCTCGTGATTCTGCTACAGGTGTACCCATCTAAATAATCACAACTGAACTTATAATGGGTTTTTATGCCTTTACCTAAAATTAATACTCCAATTTATGAGTTGGAATTGCCTTCGACTAAAAAGAAGATTAGATACAGACCATTTTTAGTTAAGGAAGAAAAGATTCTAATTATTGCGATGGAATCTGAAGATCAAAAACAGATTACGACTGCTATTAAAACTGTAATCGGCAATTGTATTCTTTCTAGAGGTATTAAAGTAGAACAACTATCCACTTTTGATATTGAATATCTTTTCCTAAATATCAGAGGCAAATCTGTCGGAGAAGATGTTGAAGTATTGCTGACTTGTCCTGATGATGAAGAGACGCAAGTTTCTGTAGTTATCAATCTTGATGATATCAAGGTTCAATCTGATAAAAATCATTCGAGAGATATTGTATTAGATGAAAATCTAACTATGAGAATGAAGTATCCTTCTCTAGATGAGTTCATTAAATCTAATTTTAGTTTTGATGGTAAGTTTGGTGTGGATGAGTCATTCCAACTAATTGCTTCTTCAGTAGAGCAAATTTATAATGAAGAAGAGTCATGGAATTCTTCTGATTTTAGTAAGAAGGAAATGCTTGATTTTATTGAGCAATTGAGTTCCAAACAATTTAAAGAAGTTGAGAATTTCTTTGAGACAATGCCAAAACTTTCACATACTGTAAAACTAAAAAATCCAAATACTGGAGTCGAAAGTGATGTTGTATTGGAAGGTCTATCCAGTTTTTTCGCATAGGTATGGCGCACACTGACCTTGCGTCATACTACCAAATAACATTTGCCCTGATGCAGCATCATAAATATAGCTTAACAGAGTTAGAAAATATGTTACCTTGGGAAAAGGACATTTACCTCACTTTATTAGAGCAATATATTGAAGAAGAAAAATTAAAACAGCAGCAAAACAGTGGTAACCAATAAATCTTACAGAGCACCACAATTAAATATGAGGAGAAGTAAAATTTCTCCTAGTAAATTTGCTAATACTAAGGTAAATCCTTATACGGGAGAGTACTTATCTGCTGGAGAGAGAAAATTATTATTTCAAAAAAGAATTGTAAGTTCTGCAAATGTTTTTAAGAAATTAGGAGCACTTGTAAGAACACCATCTAAAATCATACCATCTAAAAATGTTTTTAAGAAATCAGAAGCACTTATAAATCCAAAGACATCCTCAATTGCCTCTGATAATAAACCAAAAGATAAAAATGATATTAAATCCTTAGAAAAAAGATTTTCTGGTTTAGAAAAAGGATTTTCTGGTTTAGAAAAAAATGTTTATTCCATATCAAAAGCATCAGATAATAAATCTGATAATAAAATTTTATCTAAAAGAGTTTTTGTATTAGAAAATGATGTTTCTTTTCTGGCAAAGACATTAAATAAGGAAGCAGAACTTGAGAAGAAGGCACAGAAACAATATGAAAAAGATGTAGAAAAAGTAGAAGAAAAGAAACTTAGAAGTGGTGAAGAGAAAAAATTAGAGAAAAAAATAACCAAAGGACTAATTTCTCCAGTAAAAGCAGTAGGAAAAAAAGCAGGAGGAGTTCTTGGAACCTTGATGGAACTCTTCATGACTTTGCTTGGAGGGTGGTTAACAAATCAAGGATTAGAGGCAATAAAAGCAAATGCAGAAGGTAATATTGATAAATTAGAAGAAATTAAAAAAAATGTTACAGAAACTCTTGCAACTGTTGGTGGAATATTCGCATTATTGAATGGTGGTCTTCTTGTTATTGGTATTATCCTTAAGTCATTAGCAAAAAGAATTCTTAAGTTTGCTTGGAGAAAAACATTTGGAAGAATTTTAAATCCTAAACTACCAAAGACAACACCAAAACCAACGAATCAAAAACCAAAACCAAGTGCTGGTGGTGGATCTGGGGGAGCAGCAGGTAATAATAGATTAAATTATGGAAAAAATGTAGATCCAACAACTGGAAGACCATTAAGAAGTAATTCTAGTATTAGTAGATATAATGATTCTTTCTCAAGAAAAATTCAAGGAAAAGCAAATCTTGGAGATAAGGCAAGATTATTTTTTAGAGGTGGTGGAAAAGAAATAATTGATAATATTCTTAAAAGATTTACGGGAAGTACTCCTATACAAGCAATTAAAGGAGTTCTTAATTTTATAAAAAATAGTCCTGGGGGAAAACTTGTTGGATGGGCTTCAAAACCATTCATTAATTTTGGTAAACATGCACTTGATCTTTTTAAACCAGAAAATTTAAAAAAAATTGGAACATCACTTGGAAAAGTGGGGGTACTATCTAGACTTCTTCCTCTATTATTTGGAGTTATTGATATTCAAAAAAGAGCAAATATGGGAATGTCTCCAGCACAAGCAATTATCCCTGCAATATTAAAAACATTAATGACCAGTGGTGCTGCTATTCTTGGTGGATCGGTTCCAATTCCTGGACTTAATATTTTAACTTCTTTTGCTGGTGGAACTGCTGGTGCTTGGTTAGGTGATAAAGTTATGGCAGGAATTGATAATAATTGGGATAAATCTTGGGACAATAATTTCTTCAAAGGATTTAATAATACTGTTATGAGTATAGGAGAAAAGGATCCCACAGGATTAGTAAGTAAAATATTTCCATATGAAGGAAAAGATAAAAAATATGATTCTAAAGCAACACCAGCAGCATCAACACCAGCAGCATCAACACCAGCAGCAGTAACACCAGCAGCACCAGGAGAAATGCCTGCGGCACAAATTTCTTCTCCATCTTCTTCAATGCCAGCACCAGGGCCAGTATCTAGTGCTGGAAATACAACCGTAATTTATAAGAAAGTTGGAGGTTCTGGAGGACAAATGCAGGGACAACCACTTAAGAGTGGATCTGCAACTGATGTTCCATTGATTGCTTCGGCAGATCCAAGTAATTTCTATACAATGTATTCTCAACTTCTCTATAATGTGGTAGGTTAAGATGGCAGTAGCAGCAGTAGCAGCAGGAGCACTTAGAATAGGTTCAATGTTTGCCAGAGGTGCTGGTTCAGTTCTTTCTGGTGGAGCAAGGGGAGTTGGTAGAAGTGGAGGAATGCTTCGTAGAGCAGTTCTCAAAAAGACTAAAGTAAAAAGAGAAAATATTGCAAGAAGTAGAAGTTTTAATAAAAAACTTATGGAGAGAAATAAGAGAAGACAAAAAGAAAAAACTATAGAAACTTTTAGTATAAAAAAACCTAGACTTGGATCAATTCCGGGTAAAAGTTTTTTTGAGAAAATTTTAGATTTTATTGGAACTTTATTTCTTGGGTGGTTATTTAATAACCTTCCAAAAATTATAAAGTTTGTTGAAGATTTAAAAAAGAGAATAAATCTTCTTATTGATAGTTTAAAGAGTTTTATTGGGAATGTTGGAAAATGGTTTACGGCATTAAAAGATAATATTGTTGCACGATTTGAAAATATAAAAAGTTTTGATTTTACGGATCAATCTGGAAAGATTAAAAAGTCGATGGATGATTTGGAGAAAGCATTTATGGGAATGTCAAATGATTTTGATTCTGCAAAAAGGGCAATGCTTGATGAAATGGGAGAAGATTCTGGTGGAGGGAGTTACACTCCAGGAGAAGTGCCTGAAGAAGTATCATCTGATACTGAATTTACAACAGCAGTTACTAATCTTGCAAAAAAATATGATTTAAATGAAGATGATCTATATGCTGTAATGAGTTTTGAGACTGGTGGCACTTTCGATCCAGCAAAGAAAAACATGGCCGGTTCTGGTGCTACAGGTTTGATTCAATTCACGAATTCCACGGCAAGAGGATTAGGAACTACAACTGAAGCACTTGCAAGGATGTCGAGAACAGAGCAATTAAAGTATGTTGATAAGCATTTTTCGAATAAAGGAATTCAAGGTGGAAATATTGAGGACCTTTATATGTCAATTTTATTTCCAGCTGCTGTAGGTAAACCCAGCAATTTTGTTCTTTTTGGTAGAGGAGCAATTGCTGGATATGGACCTGGATCTAGAGCATATTCACAAAACAGAGGATTGGATAGAAATAATGATGGAAGTGTTACTAAAGCAGAGGCTTCTGCTGCAGCAAGAGCACATAAAAAAGGTGGTAGTGGTGGAAGATATGGTGGTGGGGGAAATGTTGTAGAATATATTACAGGAGACAGAAGGCATCCAAATTTTGAATATAGTGGTCATGGAAGAGCATATAATTACCATGATCATATTGCTTTTAGAACTATACAAGAAAAAGAGAGAGCAAAGGCAGCATTACGTGCGGCAGGAATAAAAATAGGTAGTGAGTATATTGGGAGAGAAAATGATCCTGGATGGCACGGAGCAAACCTGGCAATTGATGTTCCTGGAGAACAATGGGGTGGTAGTGGTGCAATCGGACAACGAGAATATAATGGTTCTGCAAGAGTAAGGCAAGTATTAACAAATGCTGGATTTGGTGGTGCAGGATTAGGACATGGATCAAGTGCAATCTCTCGATCTCCTAGTGTAATGCCTGATATTGGATATTCGACAGGACCACAAAATACAATCTTAATTATAGAGGAAGAAGCACCACCACCAATGATGATGGGTCAATCTGGAGGATCTTCTCCAATTATTGTTATGGGTGCCTCGTTAAATAGTATTATGAAAAGAAAATTACTAACAGATTTAGCATATACTTAAATGTCAGCATCCGGATCTTCGCTATACGAAATACTAATATTAGAATCTAATGATAAACAGAGAATTGTTGATCTGAAGTTAGGTGCTGTTTCGATTGATTATTATGAGGATATTTTTTCACCAACAATCACTGCTAAAATCAGAGTGATTAATACTGGAGATTCGATTGAAGGTGAGAAAAGTGGTAAATTACAATCGATATATAATGGTCTTCCTTTAAGAGGTGGGGAGAGAGTTCGTATGAAAGTTTTAGATAGAGGTGATGAAAAGAAAGGTCTTGATTTTGCATCAACTCCAAGCAAGTATCTTTATGTTTCTAGTATTACTGATGTAATTTCTGAATCTCAGAGAGAAAGTTTTCTACTTAATCTAGTTTCAAGAGAGGCAATCACAAATGAAACTACAAGAGTCGCAAGAAAATATACTGGAACTATTGATCAATCCGTATCAAAAATTTTAAAAGATGTTTTAAAAACCACAAAATTTGATACTGAAGGTATAGAAAAATCTCAAAATAAATATCCATTTATTGGAAATTCAAGAAAACCTTTTACTACTTTAGTTTGGTTAGCATCAAAATCTGTTCCAGTATCTTCTGGAGATTCTAGTGCAGGATTTGTTTTTTATCAGACAAAAGATGGATTTAAATTTAAATCTATTGATGGTTTAATGAAGCAAGAACCAAAAAATAAAAATACACCTTATTATTATACAGAAGTTAATGTAAATGAAACTGAAACAAATAATGATTTTAAAATTTTAAATTATTTTACTGATAAAAATCAAAACTTAATTGAAAAATTAAGATTGGGAGCATATTCTAGTGAAACGATATTTTTTAATCCATTAACAGGAGAAGTAACTCCACCAGAAAAAAGAAAGTTTCAATTTAAAAAATATCAAGATAAAATTGAGAATCTTGGTTCAAAAGGAAAAATATCTTTACCGAAAATGAGTGAAAATTCTAATGAATCATTGGGAGATGCTCCAACTAGAATTATCACTGGAGTATTGAGCATTGGAACTGCAGACTCTAGTGTCTCAAAAAAATTGAATTATGATCCTGGAACATATCAAGCACAATCCATTATGAGATATAATCTATTACTTACTCAATCAATCAGTATGATGGTGGCATGTAATACTAATCTCAGTGCTGGTGATGTTATTGATTGTAGATTTCCAAAAATTTCATCAGAAGATGAAAATGAAATTGATACCGAAACAAGTGGGCCATATATAATAAAGGAACTCTGCCATCATTTTGAACCTAATAGTTCATACACTTCTTTAAAATTAGTTAGAGACAATTTTGGAATCAAAAAAATAGACAAATGATAGAAGAATCAAGTTTAAAAAGTAATTTTATTGGTAGAGATGGATTTCGTTGGTGGATAGGACAAATTCCTCCAATGGAATCTATGGGTGAGCAATTTAATGGAGAAGGATGGGGAAATAGGATAAAAGTTAGAATAATGGGATATCATCCACTTGATGATAGTGAGTCAGGTTTAAAGAATGAGGATTTGCCTTGGGCACTAATTATGCTCGGAACTGCTGATGGTAGTGGAGGATCAAATTTTGCAAAAAGTACAAAGATAAGACCAGGCGATGTTGTCTTTGGATTTTTTATGGATGGAGATGACGCACAGAACCCTGTTATTATGGGAATACTTGGCAATACTGATTTATATACGAAAGGTGATTATAAGTTTCCATTTTCTCCATTCACTGGATATACAACAAATATACCAAAACCGGATAAAGAGGTATCAACCGCAAATGAGGCAAATGAGTCTAACAAAACATCTCAAGAACCTCCGGTTCAACTTCCAAAATCAAAAGCATCTCAAGTAGGTAGAGCTGCTGCCGGTGGTACTTCAATTGGAGTCAAACTTACTCCGGCAAATACTTGTGAAAATACGACTCTTACAAATATTGAGGAAGCATTAGAGAATTTAATTAAGTTTATACAAGAAGGTCAAGGAAAATTAAGTGAATATCAGGATAAAATTGATGAAGTTGCGGAATTTATAAAGGCATCTTTGAGTTGGTTGGTCGGTGAGATAATGAAAGCAATTACACAATTTTTAGTTGGTGATGATAATAAACCTGGAATTATTCCTGTAGCACTTAATGCTCTTTATGCTTCTGTATATAGTGCAATTCTTCCGGCAGGTGGTCCAGCAGCAGCACATATAGCAGCATCAAAAGCAATTGAAGCATTTGTTATTCCTATCAGTGCATTGGAAGAAGCATTAATATGTGTTGCGAATGCAGTGTTAGAAGGATTGGTCACTTTAATTCGTGAATTACTTCTTTCGATGTTGGAAAATATTGATAGATTTGTAACTTGTATTGTTGATCAGTTTGTTGGGTCACTTTTAAATAGTGTTGTTGATCGCATAGCAGAAGGATTATCCGGTGCTCTTGGTGGACTTTCGGGTCTTCTGGGTGGAGCAATCGATATTATATCAGTTGCAAAGGATGCAATATCATTCTTCAATAGTCTTGAAGGATTATTGGATTGTAATCAGGTTAATACAAAATGTGATGGAACTAAAGAATGGATTATTGGTCAAGGTACAAAAGAAGCAATGGATATAAATGAATCATTTGAAAATATTTCTAATATTGTCAATACTGCCGGAGCACTTGCTAATGATGTAATAAACACAATCGAAGGAGTTCCAACAAGTATTCAAGAATTAACTGGTGGAATTACTGATGTTGTTGATATTTTCAATGGTGATTCTTTAATTGAAGGTAGGACTGGAGATTTTGGAAATTGTCTTACTACTTATCCTACTAGTTGTGGTTCTGCACAAATTAAAATATTTGGTGGTGGAGGAACCGGAGGATCTGCAATTCCTATATTAGGACCAACTGTAGAAAGAATTATTAATGATACATCTATCGGGCAAAATGTAAATAAAACTGCAAATGTTATAGGAGTTGTTTTAGAAAATGCAGGTTCTGGTTATCGTTTCCCACCATTTGTAGAAATTACTGATGAATGTGGAATTGGATATGGTGCAAGAGCAAGATCTACAATTAACAATGAAGGTCAAATTACCTCTATCTATATGGTATCTTCTGGCGAAAATTATCCAGTTAATGGTGAGGGTGGGTATGGTGTTGTTGATGTAGAGATAGTTTCTAGTGGCATTGGTTATCAGGCAACAGATACTATTGTCGATAATTTTGGAAATGAATATTCTTTTACTATTGATACCGATTCTTTAACTACTGATACCGATTCTTTAACTACTGATACCGATTCTTTAACTACTGATACCGATTCTTTAACTACTGATACCGATTCTTTAACTACTGATAGTAATGTTACTGGGAGGATTGTTTTTGTATCCCCAATAAATAAGGTTGAGGTTCCAGATCTGGTTACTATTAAAATTAATTCTGAAACTGGTTTAGGTGCTGTTTTCAAACCAATTCTTGGTAAAATTGATAATACCACATCACAAGAAGAAGTTATTCGAGTCATTGATTGTATAAGTTAATAAAATGGCAGATAAAAATTACGAAGCAAGATTGTATGAGACATGGGGTCCAAACTTTAGGATTGATATAAATAATCCTGATATCGGAGTAGATGGTAAGAGTGTATATCAATTATATGCATTCAATGATGATAATGATATTCATTTACAAACATTTACTGAAAGTGGTGCATATAGAATTATTAATGATCGAGGAATAGAAATTGCCGGTGGAGCAAAAGGTTCCGATGGTAATGTGGATATATGTATTACTGGAGTTGGTGGTGGTGATGTGTGGATTACTGCGATGCAAAATGGGACAGTTAAAATTAAAGGCAAAAATATAATGATCGAAGGAGTTGAAGATGTTGATATAAAAGCAGGAAGAAATCTAAACTTAACTTCTGGTTCTGGTAGAATTATAATGAGTGGGAATAAGATAGATAGAGATACATTTTCAGGAAATCTTTCTGGTGCATTATCATTTACTGCAAGAGCATATGCGCCAACTCCTCTTGGTACTGATTTTATAACAGAATCTTTCGGAATTGGAAACTTTATAGCATCAATTATTGGAGGATAATTATGGCAGTCGGTACTCTTATTAATACCCTTACTACATTACTTGGACTTCCAAGTTTTCCAAAGAAGGGAGTCAATAAATTTCAGTATCTTGATACAAGATTTAGGTCAACAGTATCTGTAAGTGGTCCATTAATTGCAGAAAGTGTTTCGGCAGAATTAGGTGAAAGTTTAATGTGTGGAACGAAGTTTCTTCTCCCAAACCCACTTACGCCAAGTCAAGCACTTCCTCCTCATATTATTGCGACACCATTATCATATCTATTGAATTTTGGTGGTCTTGTTACATCTGTTAATATAAATTGCACCGGAACTAATAATATTACTGGAGTTACCTCCATAAATGGTATTGTTAATCTTAACGGTACTGTCAAACTTAATGGTAAAGATTTAGAAGCAGAACTTGCATTAGGAAAGGCATTACCATCATCTGACGAGAGATTAAAGAAGAATATACATACTATTACAAATCCGATAGAAAAAGTATCAGCACTGAGAGGTGTTTCTTTTGAATATAAAGAAACTGGTCAAAAGCAAATAGGATTTATTGCTCAAGAAATTGAAAAAATTATTCCTGAAGTTGTTGGTGAAAATCCTGATGGATATAAAGGAGTTCAATATCAAAATGTGGTTGGACTTTTAGTTGAAGCAATCAAAGAACAACAAAATCAAATTGATGAATTAAGGAGAAAAATAGATGAGTGATAAATTAATTAAAAAACTAGATGATAGAGTTTCTTCAAATAAAACTGCAATTGGATTTATTGAGGCAGAGCTACCAAAATATGAAGAAACAATTGGTGAGTTTACTGAAATTACAATTCCAATAGAAAATAAAATAATATCAGTTACCTCAGAAATTAATTCATTACAAGAACAAATTGTTTCTGTTGCTACGAGTGCATTTAATGTTGGTTGTGGAACAACAACTGGAGCAACAACAGTATATCCAGATACTGTAAAAAATTATTCTGAAAATCTCTCATCGGGATCATATGATGGACTCGATCCATTTGGAGGACAAACATCTTCATTATTAAGTTCTTCTAATGTCGGGGTCGGAACATTTTTAGTATTTACAGAGAATGATAGTTCTCAAGCAGGACTTGGAACACTTTATGGAACTATTCAGAGTTGTTTTAGATTACCATGTACCGGTAGTGTTTGTATTGATTATAATGATGAAATTGTATCATTACAAAATCAAATTACAACACTCAGAGGTCAATTACCATCAAATATAACAAATGTAAATGCTATAAAAACTGAAAGAAGATATTCTGAGATAGAGAGATATGGACAAAAAAGAGGAGTGGCAGCATTAAAAGAAAGAAATTCTGAAATGAAATCTGCAATTAATACAATCAGAAATATTTGACCACTTCCCTGACTGGCACACTTGACACCAGCACTCAGATGCCTTATAATATCAAGGTAAGCAACCAAGGCAAGATGCAAGACGAATTTCTCACACAATGTGTTGTAGACCCTACCAAACGCACATTCTACATCTATTCTAGTGAAGGAGACGCCAAAGAAATTGTTTGTGATACTGTAGACCAGTTCATGAATGTTCTTAAGGTCATCCATAATACTTGTCCCGAAGATGCTTTGGTTTATGCAGAACCACTGGAGGTGTAAATGGAAGTTTTTACCTTGAAAGAATGGGAAGAAAACTTCGATTCCCTCCTTGAGAGGGTAGAAAACGGAGAGCACATTGGCATTGTCAAAGAAGATGGTACAGCAGCAATAATGATACCTGCAAATGATGAACTTATACGAATATACACTGAGAATAATAACGAAGCACAGTAGTTCATCATCTGCTCGTGAGACTTGGTAGTCAGGGGAGTTTTATAAACTCTTTCCTTGCCCGTTTGGCCCTCTGGTGAAGGCGATCTGCTCATAACAGATAGAAGGTCGGATCGTAACCGACAACGGGCATTAGGAACTTGAGACGTTCCAATCAAGGTGCTCATCGGTTCGGATATACCGAAACCCTGTTGGTGAGGATAAACCCCCTTGAATATTCACAACGGAAATTGTGTCTTACTCCATTATAAACTGTCAGTATACTGGGTGTAATGCCCACATAGCATACGGATAAGTGTAATGTCTTGTGGGCGTAGTCCAATTGGAAGAGACATGGAGTTTAAGCCTCCATCAGTGCTGGTTCGAGTCCAGTCGCCCATATTAACATAAAGGAATAAATAGTCAAAAAGACTATGAAATATTTTCAGCAATTTTCAGAAGATATGGCACAAAGACGTGCTGAACTTGCAAATAAACAAAAAGAATATGTTCAAAATTATCAGGATAATTTAGCACGAGATTCTGAAGAATATGCTAAAGATTCTGAAGAAAGAAGAGAAAAGCAAGAAGCAGAGCAAGAAGCAAGAAATCAAGAACAGGAACAACTGGTGCAAAGAAGAAGAGAAGAACGTCAACAAAGAAAAGCAGAAAGAGAAGCAGAAAGAGAAGCAGAAAGAGAAGCAAGAGAACAAAAAGCACAAGATGAATACTTGAGATCGTTAGAAGCAAGAGTTGCTGAAAAAGAAAATAAATAAAAGAAAGAATAATATTATGTCTTATGTAATAACCACTAAGAAGTGTTGGTATAATGACTATAAAATGATAGTCAAAATGTTCTTCTTGAATGATGTTCCATTTACATTTGATGATTTGCCTGTAGGATATTTGTATGATAGAGAAATAGTAAGAGAGGCATATAGTAATAAAGATTATTCGGTAGAAGATATTTACAAAGGATCTAATTATTTAATATTAGAACAGTGCCATCCTTGCTTTGATGATATTGAGATATTAAATCCTGAAAATTTGCCAGAAGAAATACAAAGTTTTTATAATGGAGAAGAAGATTTACTAAGATAATAAATAAAGCATAGGAACAGTAATTGGTGTGGAAAATTGCCATTAAATAAATTAGATTCAATTATCAAAAATACTGATGGTCGTATAATCTACGTTAGTCCTTCCGATTTAGATTCTACCGATAGTATTGATAATCAAGGAAACTCACTAAATCGTCCATTTAAGACTCTTCAAAGAGCACTGATCGAATCTGCAAGATTCTCATATGTCAGAGGAAGTAGTAATGATATAGTAGAGAAAACTACAATTCTCTTAATGCCTGGAAGTCATGTTATAGATAATCGTCCAGGATATACAATTGACAGTGGAGGAGCAGTTATAACCTCTGAAGGAGCTTCTTCCTCTAGAAGTACTTTTAATTTATCATTAAATTCTAATTTAGACTTAACAGACAAAAATAATGATCTTTATAAGTTTAATAGTGTTTATGGTGGTGTAATTGTTCCTAGGGGAACTTCAATTGTTGGTCTTGATTTAAGAAAAACTAAAATAAGACCTCTTTATGTTCCTAACCCAACATTCTCTTCAATTTCTAATAGTGCAATTTTAAGGCTTACTGGAGCTTGTTATGTTTGGCAGTTCTCTATTTTTGATGGGGATGACTCTGGAACTGTTTACACGCAACCAGATAATTTTGATATTAAATCTATCCCAACTTTTTCTCACCATAAGTTATCAGTATTTGAATATGCCGATGGTGTCAATGAAGTTGGAACTAAAGGTCTGACCGATCTTCAAATGTATTATGCCAAATTATCATATGCATATTCCTCAAGTTCGGGTAGAGAAATTAATACTGCGGATGAGTATCTTGAAAATCCTGAAGGATTTAGTCCAAGAAGACCTGAATATGAAATTGTTGGAGCATTTTCCGCAGATCCTATTTCAATTGCATCTATCATATCCGGTGATGGATTAACTGCATCAAGAGTCATTACAGTTACTACAGTTACTCCTCATGGATTGGATAAAGGAACTCCAATTCGTATTAGTGGTGTTTCGCAAGATCAATATAATATTTCAACTAAAGTTACATCAATTAGTGATACTAATGATAGTGTATTTACTTATGTAATTGAATCTGATCCAAGATTTTTAACTCCATCATTAACGAGTCAAGGAATAGTAAATGTAGATACTGATACAGTATCTGGTGCCTCTCCTTATGTTTTTAATGTGAGCATGAGATCTGTTTGGGGGATGAATGGATTAATTGCTGATGGAAACAAGGCAACTGGATTCCGTAGCATTGTGATCAGTCAATTCACTGGAATTAGCCTCCAAAAAGATGATAGGTCTTTTGTCAAATATGATGCATCTAATGGTAGAACTTATAGTGGATTAACAATCACTGAACAGTCAGGAAGTGAGTTATCGGCAAATTCTTCTTCGAGTGGAATAGTTTATCATATAGATTCTGATTCGGTTTATAGGAAAGATTGGCAACAGTCTCATATTAAAATAAAAAATGATGCTATTTTACAAATAGTATCAGTCTTTGCAATTGGATATAGTACGCAGTTTGTTTCCGAATCTGGTGGTGATGCATCGATAACGAACTCTAATTCAAATTTTGGTCAACTATCTTTAGTTTCTGAAGGATTTAAAAAAACAGCATTTGATAAAGATAATAAAGCATTTATAACTCATATTATTTCACCAAGAGCAGTTGATCAAATTGAAGATAGAGTTGATTGGTTGTCAATTGATGATGGAGTAACAACATCTGTTGGTGATAGTAATAAAATTTATCTTGCCGGATTTAAAAACGAAACAGTCCCTCCACCATCATTAACACAAGGATATCGTATTGGAGCAAGAGTATCTGATAAACTTTATTTAACTCTCAATACTGTAGAATATTCTGCAGATATTGTAATTCCATCTAGTAATCAATCTTCATTTGAAGAATATCTTGTAGGAGAACCTTCTTCAAATATATTCACTCTTTCTTCTGGAACTCATAGTTTATCTACAGGCGAAAAAGTTATTATTATTAGTGAAGATGCAGATCTTCCAGAAAATTTAAGAACAAATGTAATCTACTATGCAATTACTCCTTCAAATAATACAATTAAACTTGCCGCAACAGAGTCTGAAGCACTTTCTGGTCAAGAAATTAATGTTTTTGGTGGAACTAATTTAAAAATACAATCAAGAGTTTCTGATAAATCATCTGGTGATGTTGGACATCCAATTCAATGGGATTCAATTCGTGAGCAATGGTATATCAATGTAATTAATAATTTAATTACCCCGCAACTTTCTGGATCTGGAATAACAGAACCACTTTTTGTTAAAAGAATATCTGATTCTAGAAGTCTTGATGAAAAAATTTATAAGGTCAGGGTAGTAGTTCCGAGACAACTTACAAATGGAAAAAATCCAGAACCTGGATTTGTTATTCAAGAATCAAGTTCTACAGGATTTTTTGAAGATGATGATGGAACGAAAACAACTATTGATTCTACAGATTTTGATTATAATAAAAATCTAAGATTTATTAGTACTTGCTCTTTCTCATCACCAACGGTAACAGTAATTTCAGAAATTCCTCATAACTTAAATGTTGGAGATACAGTAATAATTAAAAATGTTACAGATTCTAGTGTTAGTGGTCTTGCATATAATGGAACTCATACCGTAACTTCTATTACCAATGAATTGACATTTACTTATGATACAGAATTAACTCCTGGATCTTTTACAAATGACACTTCTGTTAGAACAAAATCACTCCCAAGATTTGAGAGAAATGATTTACAATCAAATCTCTACATTTATAGAAATGAAATTATTTCAGAATATGATGAAGGAGAAAGAAATGGTGTATATAATTTTTATGTATTAAATTCCAATAATCAAGTTCAAACTGAATTTACAGATCTTAAATATGGACAAAATGTAGTTGACTTATATCCACAAAATGATAGAGATAATATTAGCGAAAACCCAAGATCTGCAAAATCATATGCACTAAGATCACCAATTGGAGATGTTCAGACAAATGATCTCAGAAATAGTATTACAAGAGAAAGTATTGATTTATTTGTCAAAACATTAGGTATTGGAAATAAAATTTCATCAATTTCTGGTGCGGGAACTACTAATCCGACCATAACTTTCGATAGAAATCATAATTTTAATAGTATTGTAATTGGAAGTATTAATGCTTCCCCAACAGGATTTACTGCCGGAACATATTATAATGTAAAAATTTATAATAATTCTTTATTAACAATTTGGAATGGTGCTACTGCGAAAGTGATTGTTTCCGGTGCAGGTAATATAACATCTGCGGAAATTATAAATGGAGGATCTGGATATTCTGCCGGAACATATTACTTAGATACTAATATTATTGGTTCTGGATCTAATAATGATTTTACTGTTGCTTCTGATGGAATTTCTTCACCAATAGGTCAAGTTGTTCAATTTACTGGTGTTGGAACTACATCAGATAATTATCATCGTATCTCAGCAGTCAATTCTGCAAATCAAATAACAATTGAAAGGTCTACGAGTGAACCAGTTATTGTTACAGATCAATATGCTCTTTTAATTGCACCTTCAACATCATTCACCAGTATTGGCAATACAATTACTGCACCTAGTCATGGATTGGTAGTTGGAAATAGATTTAAATCAATTGACTCTTCAAATAATAATCTTGGAGATTATATTGTTGATAGTGTAATTAATGTTAATACCTTTACTATTTCTGGTGTAATGGGATCAACTTCTGGATTTATTCTGAAGCACGGATTATCATCTAATGCGGGTATTTCTGATGGTTCAAATGAAAATCTTGAGGTAAGAGGAATCACTATCTTTGATGGAGAAAAGTTAACTCTTACAGAATCTGGAGGTATAGACAGTTCAGAAACGCAATTTAGTGTTAGTCATTCTGGTATTGGTACTGCAGAAAGATTCTCACTAGGTTCTTATATTAAAGTTGATGGTGAGATCATGAGAATTGCAAGTAATTCTCTTAGTGGAGTTCCTGCGGATAAAATTACAGTGATTCGTGGAGTATTTTCATCTAAACAAAAATCACACCCTGAGAATTCATTAATCACTAAAATTAAAATTCCTGCGGTCGAATTTCGTAGACCATCAATTATTCGTGCTTCTGGACATACTTTTGAGTATCTTGGATATGGTCCGGGAAATTATTCTACAGCACTCCCACAAGTCCAGAATAAAACTTTATCAGAAAGAGAAGAATTTTTAGTTCAATCTCAAGAAAGATCATCTGGTATTGTTGTTTATAATGGTATGAACAATAAAGGAGATTTCTTTATTGGCAATCAAAAGAAGTCTTCTACAACAGGTGAGGAAACAACTTTTGATACCCCAATTCCTACTGTAACTGGACAAAGTGTATCAAGATTAAGTGAAGTATTTGATGAAGTCACAATTAGGGAGAGATTAATTGTAGAAGGAGGAGACTCTGGACAATCACTTTCTCAATTTGATGGATCTGTTACATTTAATTCAGAAACTAGATTTACAAATTCTAATGGAATAGAAGGATCTGCAGCAATAAATGTTTCTAATACAAAACAATCAACAGCAACAAATTCTGGAGCACTTATTGTTGCAGGTGGAGTTGGTATTGGAAAAGATTTATATGTTGGAGGAACAATATATGGTCTTGGTGGTTTATCTATTAGTTTGATAAACATATCTCCAAAACAAGTTCTTTTTTCAAATTCCAATTCTTTTCTTGATGGTGATAATAAATTTACTTTTGAACAATCAACATCAACATTAGGAATTAATAGTATTTCAGTATATGAATCTGGCGGCAATTCTTATATTGAAGAAATTGATTCTAAAGATTTAATATTAAAAGCATATTCTTCAGATAAATTAATTATTAATGGAGTAGGAGTTAGTATTACTGGAAATCTTGATGTTACTGGAGATGTAAATTCTTTCTCAACATCTGATGAGAAGTTAAAAGATAATATTATCCCAATTCATAATCCATTAGAAAAAGTTATTTCGATTAGTGGAAATACTTTTGATTGGAATGAAAATTCTAATAAAGAAGGTCATGATGTTGGATTGATTGCACAAGAGATTCAAAAAATTCTTCCTGAGGCAGTTAAGGAAAGAGATGATGGTTATCTTGCCGTTGATTATAAAAAGATAATTCCTCTGCTTGTAGAATCTATTAAAGAACTTTCTAATAAGGTCGAATCGATTGAGCATCAATTAAAGAATAAATAATTGTAAAAGATTAAATAATGGCAAATATTAGAAAGTCATTCAATTTTAGAAATGGTTTACAAGTAGATACTGATAAGTTTGTAGTAAATTCCAATGGACTTGTTGGAATAGGAACATCAAATCCTGAAAATTATTCTTTAAGTGTTCATGGTGACACTAAAATTGTTGGTATTATTACAACAAAACACATATTTGTAGAACAAAATGTAATTTCTCTTGGTAAAATTGGTATCCATACCACAAATCCAACTTCTAAATTTCATATATCAGGAATTGGAGTTACCAATCCTAGTGGTATTGATGCTGGAAATAGAATTAGGATAGGTGATTTTCATTGGGATAATACATTTACTAGTATTCATGCAAAGAAAGTTAGTAATCAATGGTGGTTAGAACAAAATTCTCCTGATAATGATGGTACAGATTTAGTATTTTATAAGTCGAGAGGTTTACCAAACCAAGAAGAACCAGTTCAGGTTGGAGACAATTTATTCAGATTAACTGCAAGAGCATATAAACCAAATGGAGTTGGAATAGGAACTACTATTTCTCTTAGTGATTATAGTGGTGATTTTTCAGGTCAAATTGCTTTTGATGTAGATAGTATTGATGGTAATAATGTAGCATCTTCTATTGATGTAAAAACTGCCGGAGAAAGTAGGTTAATTGTAAAAGGTGATGGTAAGATTGGTATTGGAACTATTTTACCAACACAAAAATTAGATGTAATAGGTAATACATATGTTTCCAATTCTGTTGGTATTAGAAGTACAGCACCAACAGAAGCACTAGATGTAAATGGAAATATTAAATCTTCTGGCACTGTTACAGCAACAACATTTAGTGGTAGTTTACCAACAACTGATCTTACAGGAACTATAACCAATACACAGTTAGCAGGTTTTATTGATAACTCTAAGTTAGTTAATGATAGTGTTTCTTATGGTGGGGTATCTGTTGACTTAGGTGCTTCTGATGATACTCCAGCATTTGATTTGACTAATGCTACTAACTATCCCTATACATCGCTGACTGGTATAACAACAAGTGTTGTAGGAGATACTACTCCTCAGTTGGGTGGTGACTTAGATCTGAATGGTAAATTTATAACAGGACTCGGTGGTATTAGTATTTCTTCTGGTGTTACAACATGTACTGGTGGATTTACAAGTGGTATTGGAGTAACAACTCCAGTCCAAATATCAGTCACTGGTTCTACATTAACATTTAATGTTGTTGGAGTTGGAAGCACAAGCTTGACACTATCGTAAAAACCCTGTAGACTACCTTTGTTAGGGTTGAAGAGGAGAGGCTAAGCTCTTAAAGATAAATATAAATAAGTCTTTAAGATCTTATGGCACAAACAACACCAAGAGAATCTTTAACTTGTGTTGCCATTAGTTATGTTGCTAAAGAAGGTAATCGTGCAAATATAGATCAATTCAGTCAAGCAGTAGAAAAATATTACTTTGAGAATGATAGTAATGGTATAAATTCTTTTAAAGATAATTTACCATCAGATTTTAATTTTAATAGAATTAAAGAATTATTTAAATCTGAACTTGAGGCAAGAAAACCAGGAAAAGATTATCCTAAGAATATTTACGAGAAAGATTTTCCAAATGGAAAAGAATATACATCAGAGGTAGATGGTCCTACAAAACTAGATGTAGAGATAAAGTCTGCTTTTTCAACAGCAGAAGTACTTCAAAGAACATCAATTGTACTTTCTTTATCTTCTTATGTAATACATGATCAGTCATCAGATGTGATGAAAATTATTAAGGATGATGCATTAAACAAAACTGTAAGAGCACTAGATTTACCAAAAGATGTTGGATCAGATATTCTTTCATCTATTGATTTAATTTTAATTAAAAGAAGTAGAGAGTCTGCAATACTTAATGACTTTCAAGAAAATATTGTTGGTAATAATGTTAAAAATATTGATATTTTAAATAATCTTGCTTATGGAACAACGGGTAAGAATACTTTTAGAACTTTAACAAATAAGTATTTCAAAAACAAAGAATTAGTTGGAGTATCTTTAAAGAAAGTTCCTGCAAAAAGAGATGCTGAAATTAAAATTATAGGTACGATTGCAGGAGCAAAAGATTTAGAACTTTATCTAGATCCTTATACAGAATTTCTGGGAAAAGTAAGTTCTACAAAATCTAGAGCAGAATTATTTAAGTTAATTGATAAATTAGTTGAAATTGATAAAATTATGCCAACTGAACCAAGAGCATATTTTTCTGTTAATTTTAAATTGAATTATAAAGATGTTGATATTTCTGACAAGATAGTCAAATTAAATCTTCAGATAGGAAGATCTGGATTTAATGCTACTGAAAGTGGGAAAGGTGGATTTGTTGGTGGAACGTCATATTCTATAGGTCTTCCAATATTAAAAAAATATCCAAGATATAATCAAATGATACGAGAAGTAATATCAATTCGAGAAAAGGCTTTTAAATTTGCAATCAAACAAAAAGTTCCTAATAATTTAAAGAATGAGTATAGTAAAGCATTATCGATGGTAAGAAAAAATGTATTAGTATTATATGATATCAAAGATAATCTAATTATCAAAGAATTTTGTAACAAATACGATAATGAAATAGGAAATCAACAGGATTCTTATCAGCAATATCGTATTGGAGTTTCTAAGTTATGTAAAAATAAATCCTTACAGAGTTCAAGTGGTTCTTTAATGGACTTGGATAAAGAGAGTACAAAGGTAACAGGAGTTCCAAAGACACTTCAGAATGATTATGTTCATGCACAGGGTTTATGGATGTATACAAGAGAGAACGAAAATCTTAAAAGATTTTTCAAACAACAGATCTCTTTAACTTTATATGGATTGATGTCAAAGAAAGGTGCAAAGGTTTTTTATTCTAAAGGCAAAGAAATGATAACTGAGAGTGCATTTGTAAAAGAATTTAAGGATAGTAATAATAAGAGTAAACTTGCAAAGGTTGCTTCTGCTCCATTTATTCTAATAGACTGACAGTTCTCAAACTGTCACACCACCTCTTCACAGGGGTGGTTTTTTAATGTATAATAAGTCCATAGTTCACCACACACCAGTGACAATCACTCTTCGTCCACACCAGCAAGATGCCACCAAGGCAATGCTGAAGCATGATCGTGGCCAGGTTCTGATTCCGACTGGTGGTGGAAAGACCATGTGCATGATTCATGATACTCAGACACATTTCAAACTATTTGACAATCAAGTTCATGTGGTAGTCGCACCACGAATCTTGTTAGCAGATCAATTGTGCTCTGAATTTCTAGAACACATCAATGCTCATGTGCTCCATGTGCATAGTGGAGATACAGAACACTTTAGCACCACAAAAGCAAAGACCATCAAAGCATGGTCTGAGAATGTTGGTGGTAATCAACTGATCTTTACGACTTATAACTCTCTTCATCGTATTGAAGAATCTGGTATTAAAGTAGATTCGATTTACTTTGATGAAGCACACAACAGTGTTAAGAGAAACTTCTTTCCTTCTACTGAGTTTTTCAGTCATAATGCTGATCGTTGTTATTTCTTTACGGCAACACGTCGGACTTCCTCGACCATTTTCAAACCAGGAATGAATGATAGTGAGGTGTATGGTGATGTAATTTATCATGTTCCTGCACCTAAGTTGGTTGAGGAAGGATACATTCTTCCCCCCCAAATCAAATCAAAAAAGTTTGAGTTATTAAATCCTAAGGAAGTTACTTCCGAATGTGATTGTAATAATATTGTAAGGACATTAAAAGAAAATAACACAAACAAAATTCTTATTTGTGTTAAGAGCACAAAGCAACTTACTCACCTGATGTCAGAAACTGATTTTGCAGTTCAACTGTATGATATGGGATATTCAGTCCTTAGTATTACATCAAAAACTGGTGCTATTATTGATGGACAGGAAGTTGATCGTGAGGAGTTTTTTAGGACTCTGAATGCATGGGGCAAAGATCCAAACAAAAAATTTGTTTGTCTTCATCATTCAATTTTGAGTGAGGGAATTTCTGTTAATGGTCTTGAGATGGTTATTTTTCTTCGCAATATGAATGTTGTTGAGATGATACAAACAATTGGTAGAGTTCTTCGAACCGCTCCTGATAAAACTTATGGACTTTGTGTCGTCCCAGTTTATTCGAAAACTGGTATTTCCACTGAAAAGTCACTTCAAAATGTTGTTGATACTGTTTTCGGTCGTGGTGAGATGCTTGATAGTGTAATCAAACGATAGATATATGGGAGGCATCAAGCGTAGTCAGGGGTGATAAAACTTGTGTAAGTCCTCACATAAATAAATGTAATCATACCCCTGATTACGATGAAAGAATACTACACTTACGCTTACTTGCGTGAAGATAGAACGCCCTACTATGTCGGTAAGGGTAAAGGAAATCGTGCATATGTTAAGCACGGACTTCACACTGTTCCACCAAAAGAAAGAATACTTATCCTCAAAAATAACCTAACTGAAGAAGATGCATTTAAGCACGAAGTTTATATGATTGCTGTATTCGGTAGAAAGGATATAAAAACTGGTATTCTATACAATAGAACTGACGGTGGATTAGGTGGAGACACTGGATATTTTGGCACCGAAAGACATAAGAAAGATTGTAAGAAAAGAACTGGGGAGAAGAACAGTTTTTATGGTCGTAGGCACTCCCCAGAGACCCTACAAGCAATGAAAGAATCCCTAAAGGGTAGAAGTGCTTGGAACAATCGAAAATACCTTCCAGAAGAGCAGGTAAGTTCCCATGCACTCTATATGAGAGAGTGGAGAAAGAAGAGACAATCTTAAAACTGGCACACTGCCTCTCCACTCTGCCCTACTCTGCCCTATAATACAAAGGTAATCAAGGGAACACCACCATTTTTGAGAAGGGTGAACCTGCCGTATCTGTCATCCGTCGTTAATCTCTGAGCAACGCTAGTTATGCGTGTAAGTCCCATACAAACAATTATAATATGCAAAAAACACTGATTACAATGCAAGGTGCAATTGAACGCCTTGAAACAATTAGATCATCAAGTAGAAAAAAGATTGAAATCTACGCCAAGAGATGTTATCAAGTCACGATGGATAATGATACCATTAAATGGTGGAATGATGAAAAATCCGATAAAGATGTGGCAAGAGCTATTACACGTCCATTTTACGATCTTATTCATTCTTGTTCTATTCCAACAGGTTTGATTACAGAAAATGCTTTCACAGGAAGAATGAATGATTCTAAGTATATTTGTACCAAAGATCATATTTTTCGTCCTCAATTTGTCTGTCGATACATTTTAGACAATTATGAAATGTTTAAAGATTTTGTAGTATTTCGGAAGTGGGTTATTATGTGTTGTTCCACTACATTAGTGACAAAGGAGGAGAATGCAGATCTTCGTATCTCTGGAACAAATAATAGGGGTGAGGATTATGTTCTTCTAAGTTCGACTGATAGTCAGTACAGAAAGATTGACTTAAAATTATTTTCTCATAGTAATCATAGGTCTTGGAGTGATCGTACAATTCAAGAGTCTTCTAATCTTATTAGTCCCCCACAAGAACTATTAGAGTATGAAGTGCCATTTTTAGACAATCTTTAAACTGGCACTCTGTCTTTGACTCTGCCCTGACTCTGCCCTATAATACAAAGGTAATCAAGGGAACACCACCATGAAATGCAAAGTCGAACTCTATGTTGCTGGCACTGTCTTTTATGAGACCGTTCATGCCCGTGACTATCAAGAAGCAAAAAAAGTAGCACTGGCACGTAATCCGAATGCTACTGTTGTTTCTGTCAATGCATCTTTCTTCTAATGACTGACCAAATCACATTGGAAGAAGCCCTGGAGCTTGTCACCTTTCGTCGGAATGCCTGCGGCACTTGGTGTGTTGATCGCGTCCTGGGCAATGTCCGGAGCAATGTCCTAGGCAATGTCGTAGGCACCGTCTACGGTAATGTTGGCAGTGTCGGAGGCAATGTCAAATACAGTGTCGGAGGCACCATCGCTGGTCGCGCTTGGAAACTCATCGAGACACCTGAACAGAAGTTCCGCCGACTGCTTGATGAGACTGAAAATCAAGAGTTAATTGACGCATTCAACCAACTGGAGAACA
>Ga0208162_1000351_pt1 | contig 26914 bp, 34 predicted proteins | sample CB_VirMetaG_4_FD_184539 | JGI IMG/M metagenome (GOLD analysis project Ga0208162, IMG submission 184539) | Freshwater to marine saline gradient viral communities from Chesapeake Bay - CB_1508_1M Viral MetaG (SPAdes) (version 4) | ecosystem: Environmental > Aquatic > Marine > Coastal | place: USA... | reverse complement strand
TCTGTTGCGTTATATGAAGGTTGGTATGCCCCTCCGGACATAACAGCGTCATTACCATTTGAACTTTGGTCGTTTAGTTGGCTGATAGCCCCCCCACTTTCTACTACATCATCGGCAGTAAAGTGAAATTCGTAGTCAATTGTAGCTGCAGCGGGAGCTGCTAATCCGATTCTTATTGCCATAATTAAATCCTAATTAACTTGTTTAGATAAAGTTTTATATTTTTATACATCATCAGATGGTATTTCAATTTCTACTACCTCTTTTCCGTCTAACCAATCATCCAGAATAGACTTATATTTAATATATTGCTTTCCGTTTAATTCAATTGGTTCACTCTGCCACGTGACTTGATTTATTTTACTACCAATAAACTGGTCTATGCTTGTGATATCTGATTGAAAATTGTTTGTTTCTATAGCTTTCATAAAATTTCTTTTCTTAAATCTCTTCTGTTGTATCGGTCCATTCAGAGCCTGTTAATATTGTAACAATTTCATTATAAGTATATGGTCCTTCTTTTGTAGTTAAACTTGCTACTGAAGTTGGTACGGTTTCACCATCCCATTTTACAAATGATTTTGAACCATCAACACTTAATCTAAGAGTCTGAGTTGAAGTTTCTAATACTTCTGAGAAATCAATACTTCCCGTTTCGGAAGTTGAAAAAATCATAAAATTTCTTTGTTCATGCATAATTTATCCTGTTTATTAGCAGGTTCCTTCACCTGTAACAACGCCAATAGTGATTTCAATAACACTATTATTATCCATCCAATAATACCCATCTGATGGGTTGGTAGTTCCGCCTGAGTCGGTATATACTGTATCTCCTGTAGTTGGATATGCACCCGCACCGTCATGATACCATTCAGCATTAAATGCGCCGGAAAAACAAGCAGAGCCAGGATCACCATATGTATTTTCATCTACATTAAATGCAGTAAGTGGTGGAGATGCTGAATGGTCATATGAATAAAATTCTGATACCGCATGAGGTGTTGAACCATCTGGTTTTGATGTTGAGTTTGTATTGATACCAGTAGTTGATTGAGTAGTAAGTGATACATTTGATGGTGATACACCCATTTCGATTGAAATATCACCTAAACTTAATTGACCTGATGCTGTTAGTGCCATTACCCAATCTTATTTTTAAGTTCATCAATTTGTTTTTGTTGTTCTTTGATAGTTTCAATTAAAAGTGGTATCAATTTTTCATATCTAACCGCTTTCATTCCACTATCTCTTGTTTGAACTGCCTGTGGTAAAACTAATTCTACTTCTTGTGCAATAACCCCAACATCATTTCCACCATTACCATGTACTTCCCAATCTTCAATCCAATCAAATTCTACACCACTTAATTTTTGTAGTTTTTCTAATGGCGATTCAATTTGTTTTATATTTGTTTTCCATCTTTTATCTGATGATGAGAATGCTACTACATCATTGGATGCATCAATTCTACCATCTGTAGCATTGGGTGAAATATTACCTACTGCTAATGAGCCTGTAATTTTTACATCACTCCCTTGTACTTCAATTCCTTCTGCACTATAAGTTCCTATTTTAACTGTATCATCTGAAAATACTTCAAAGATTGGAATACCTGATATGTCATTTACTGAAAATAAAGAACCTGATAATTCATCTGTTACTGTGAAAAGTGGTCCTTGCGAACCTTCTATATTGAATACAGTTGAACCTGATTTGTATATTTGTAATGAACCTGTTATTTGTAGGTCGTTTGTGGTTGATTGAAACGAACCTGTTGCGGCAAATATACCGCTGCCGCCGCCTCCAGATATTCCCGTTAATCCGCTACCATCTCCTGTAAATGAACCCGTAAAACTACCAGTTACGCCGGCTAATTCTGCTTGCGAACCAGATGTGATGACTTTTTTCCATGCTGGCATATATTCCTCCTATTACGGTTGGTTACGACAACGTGTCGCCCACTTCCTTGCGGCCAATAATAGCTATTTAATATAAATATTACTTTTTCAAGTTTGCCATCAAATATTGTTCAGTGTGTTGTATTACTTGATATACTTGTCCGATGTTTGATACTGGAATAGATGCTTGTTTTGCTAGTTGGTATAGCATATTAATTTCTTCTGCCGTTAATTCTGCAGGCGCTTTGATTTCAGTTGGTTCTTCAGTTTTTGTTCTTGTTGCCATAACTTGTTATCCTTTTTTATTTAACATGAGTTGTAATTTTACAACCGTTTCATATACTGTTTGAACATCAGAGCCTCGGAATGTTCCGTCTTTGATCAAATTCATTAACCAAACTATTTCTTCGCGATTGAGTTCTGGGGCATCTGCTACAGTCTTTTTTGTTTCATTGCCTCTTTGTATTGCCATAACTAGATTCCATATTTTTTTATAAATATTGCCCATAAAAAAAGCGAGTGCTTTATGCACCCGCTTCTATTATAATGAATTTTATTGCGTTTTCAAATTATACATATATAAATGCTTCGCCGCCCTCAATCCTGATATTACCTACTGCTGCTACTGGTAACTGGCCAGCTGTATCTACATCATATGCAATGGTTACATAACCACCAGTTGTATGATCTGCTGTTGTGGCCATTGCTGCTATCCCGTCTGCAATATATGTTAATCGAGATGCATCGTTATCAAAATATAATGCAGCGCCTTGATTAGCGCTGCCTCCTGCGCCACCAAAAACAATACCAGTGTCAGCACCCGTTGAACCTGAATTTAAAAGTATAAATTGGTCTTCGATGTTTAAGTTGGTTACTTGAAGTTCTGTTGTTGTTCCTTGTACTACCAAATCTCCAGTAATGGTAGCATTTGTTACACTTAAAGTTTTAGTACCAGTAGTATATGTAAAATCACTTGCTCCAGTAATAGTATCTGAATCACTAGCAAATGTAATATACCCAGCTCCTAATCCAGAACCATCAACTAATGTGCTACCCCAAACTCTAGAGTCAATTTCGTCTGATTTTACATTACCGCTACCATCGATTACTAATACCGTAGTTTCTCCAGCACCATCAGCCAATGTTCCATCTAACATTAAGTTACTACCCGTAACTGGTCCAGATGCATCTACATTACCCGTTACACTTAATGTACTATTATTGAATGTAAAATTTGCAGAACCTACTATAGTATCTGCATCTAAAAATGTAGCAACTTGATATTGAACGGGTGTTCCTTGTTTATCAACTAAGTTTCCATCCCATACTTTAGAGTCAATTTCATCTGTTAATAATGTTGAACCATTATATACAACTACTGTATTGTCTGTACCAGCTGCTACATTTGGAATATCAATTGTTGTTGCATTTAAATTAATAGTATCTACTCCTGTTGCAACATTAACTGTTGAACCAGATATACTTGTTGTGCTTGCAAACAATTTAACTTCATTGTTAGCATCATCTACAGTTACTTCTACAGCATTACCAGCTGCTGCTACATCACCTATTCGTACAGCTCGGCCGGCACCTTTTGCTAATGTTGTATTACCATTCCCATCGTCTTGTATATTAAAGTCACCAAGAACGCCAATTGTTGCAAAGTTTGCATCCACTGTACCTGCAACGTTTAATGTTGAACCATCAAATGTTAGATTTGGTTCGCCAACACCACCACCTGAGCCGTCTGCTGTAATAACTCGGTTATTGGTATCTCCTGATACTGAGAATGATGATAATCCAGATAATCCAGAGCCGTCTCCAAAAAAAGATCCAGTAAATGAACCAGTAACGCCGGCCAATTCTGCTTGTGATCCTGAGACGATTATTTTTTTCCATTCAGCCATGTTCTATACCTTATTTTTTATATAAATATATCGTTATTCAATTCCCAACCAAAAATTAGATCCAGAATACATTATGCCGGCCGATGCCGGTTCGGGTGTTGTTGTTTGTTCTTTTATTTGCATTACACTTTGTGATGTAAGTGTTAAAGCTCTTGTACCAGTTGTTTCTCTAACTAATAAAATATCTGCTTCAGCATCTTGTTGAGCAAATTGTAATGAACCAGTTATCCATGTGTCAGTAACAAATACTTCTTCAATTCTAGATGTTCCATCATTTCGTTTAAAAAATAACTTTCCGTCATATACATTCACAGACAATTCACCATCCTCTAAATCTACAGGACGTGTTCCGGGAATTGTTGATCTGCGAAGCTGTATAATTTGACCCATCTTAGAATGTGCCTCCGTCTATAATATTACTAAATTTAAGTTCACCACTACCAGTATCTAAATAAGCAATAAATGTATGATTTCCTATTTGTGGAATTGATTCTAATGTTGAACCAGTTATAAATAAAGATCCAGTAAATAAATGAGTATCATCTAAACTATCACCAAATATTGTTGACCCACTACTAAATGATTGAGTCATATAAGTTACTGAAGAAGATACTATATAATTTTTAGCAACAATATCACCAATAATGGTTAATGTACCAGCATTATCTAAATTTAAAATTTTATTGCCAGAACTTACAACATTAAATATACTTGTTGTATCTACATCAACTGAAGCAGAAATACTTCCAGAGCTAATTCTAAATAATTGCAATCCGGTAATAGCACTTGAAGGAATTCCTGTTAATCCAGATCCATCTCCTTCAAATGATCCTGAGAATGACCCCGAAACGCCTGCAGAAACAATCAAACTACCAGTTACTTGTAAATCATTTGTTGTGGCTTGAAATGATCCGGTAGCTTTAAAAATACCAGCTCCGCCAATTGCTGTTGTAATTACTTCATCAGCAAATTGACCAATATATATCCATGCTTCTAAATATGCAGGAACGCCGGTTGTATTTGTTGTATCTTCTTGGAAATATATACCAGCATAATAATCTACGATCCAATCTCTTGCATCTAAAGCTGCAATAACATCACCAGAACCTTTTGTTGCTGTTCCGTCATCATCATATAATATGGGAGAATATACAGTTCCAAATAATCCAGGAGGAATAATTTGAATTCCACCTAATGTTTCATATAAATTCTTACTATTATCAAATGTACCATTGCCGGCATTAGGATTGGTTGATGAACCTTCATATCCAGCTGGCAATTTAATTGCATATCCTTGACCGTTAGTACCAGCAATTTCTTCTAGTTCTAAACGAACATATTCAACAACACCACTTGTTTGATCATATAATGAAGCTGATATGGGGGCTGCTGGTATTGCTTCTCCAAATACGATGCTCGTACCTAATTGTGCCGTTGTACCAATTGATTCGTTAGCAGGAAGAGCTTTAGCTGTTGCGGTATGCGACAGACCTAACGCTTTCTTCAGCGTAATCAAATTGATATTAGTTTGTGATAATGCCATTTATATTGTTCCTATTTCATTTAAAATGTTACTGACATTGCATCAATAAAACCTGTCCAATCTCCTCGTGCTGTAACTCTTACTACAATATAGTCATTGTTTGATATACCTTGTGTCAATGTTGTATATTCATTTGTTAAATCTAACGATGTATCTAATGTTCCTACTACATAAGTTCCGTTCGTTCCATCAATCCACGTAGTTCCAAAACCTGTTGTTGAATTAGTCGGCAATCTAAATTCCATTTTGAATTGATTGCCTGATGCAGGACTTGCTACTAATGTTCCTGTTCCTTGAATATTTAAATCGAACGAAAATACTGTTCCTCCGGTTGTGTTTTTAAATATTCGGTAGAATGTCAAACTCGTGCCACTTGCAATACCTGAATAATCAGCATTAGATGACGGGCCATTAGTTACTGCTCCGTCAAAATCACCACCATTCAATGAATATGTTCCGTTAGTTGGAGAAATCAATCTTCTGTTATATACAAGTAATCCATTCTCTGAGCTTAAATCTACATTACCTAAATTGAATGAACCATCTTCCCAATATCCAGTATCACCAGATGTTGTTGGAACACTGCCTTGTGTTGCATAATCTGCAGCTTTGACACGATAATTTTCTTTTCGGAATGTTTCTGATGTTAATGTTGAAGTATTTGATTCGTTGTTGTATAAAAAACTACCTGATGTTAGTGATGTTGATGTAACATTGCTACGAAGTGGCTTTTTAACTGTTGTGCTAATTGCAATATTAGAATTCAATATTCTTGTGTTGCTAGGCAATGTTAATGTCTTATTCAATGTTACTGTTTCAGATGCAGGATCTGCACCACTTAATGCCGGCATCACTTCACTTGAAACTGCATTGATATTGGTTTCATTGTATGAAATTGCATCTGCAGCTGAACTATATACATTTATATAAGCATTTTCAAATGATGCTGTATATTCTGCAGTTCCGGCCGTAAAATATTTAACGCCGCTGATATAATTTGTTCCTGACAATGATAAATTAGCCAATATTTCTTCTGTAAAGTTTACATCATTAGCTGCATTACTTGCAGAAGGATCATTTACCCATGTAACATAATTAGTTGTTTTCGTTGTTGCACCAACTACATGTTTAACACGAGCATAATTCCATCCATATTCATTTTGATCATTTGGATGAACTTTCCATGTTCCTGTTCTATGTTGAAATGCATCTAATTCTGTTGTATCTGGGAACTGTGCACTTGAAGTAATTGTAAGATTAAATCCAGACCCATTACCATTAACATCATCACCAGATGTAAATGTTGTTAAATCAACTGAATGAATATTACTTCCGTTAAGCTCTAAATATAATGTTCCTAAGTTTGCATCACCAAATGCATTAGCAGGATAATTAATACCATCTGCTACAACGTCTTCGTTCAAATCACCATCAATAGTAGTTGATCCGTTAAATACACCTCTTCGTAAATCATTTCCTGCAGATGTTACTGTAAATGTTCCATCTTGATCTACTGCAGATAAACTTCCGATGCCCGATGCTGATACATACCCCGATATTGCAAATGACGATCCAAATGATAATTCTGCAGATACCCCAGTGTCATTACCATCTATATCATCTAAGTCTGGGGCTGGTGCTGGTGATAATGCTTTTAATATTTCATTAAATCTATCAACTGCAGTTCCAATTGGAGTTGCTGATGTAAAATCTGTAAATAATCCATCTGTGTATGTTCCGTCTTCAGCAGTACCAATAGCAGTAGCTCCGCCTACTACAGGACCTGTTACTACAACGTGACTCCCAGTAAATGGAGCAGTATTTGCTGCATCATTTGTTACTGTAGCTCGAAGTTCATATTGTTGACCCGAACTAGAGTCATACCATAAAATTCCATCTAAATATGTGCCATATGTACCAGTAGTAACTGATGGTAGGCCGCCGCCTGATAAAAATCTTGTTAATGGTTCATAATCTGATACACCGCCGATAAATGCAATTTCTACATCCTGAGTACTATTACCAGTTGAATTATAAATATACAATGAACCAGTAGCTAGTACAATTTCTCCCCTATATATAGGGTTGATATTTTTTAATGCACCTAAGCCGCCTCGTTTATGTTGAATTACTTGAGCCATCTCGTTATAAATCCTTTATTTTATATAAATATCAATTGTTATAGAACAATCGTTTTACCGTTACCACTCGGAAAGAACCCAGCATCAATTATACCCAACGTACTACCCGTTGCTGGTGTTATAATATTAACGCCTCCTGCAACATCAAATGCAGCTCCATTAGTTAATGGCGTGTCTGCAGATCCGGATATTGATAATGAACCTGTTAATTGTAAATGCTTAGCAAGTTGTTTACCTTTTAGCCTAGCCATTATACCCATCTCCCATTAACTATTACAACATCATCTGATTCAATTGAATATCCCAACGCATTAGTATCAAATGTAATTGTTTGTGTACTAGATGTAGTAGGAGTCCATGCATATGATGATTTGTCAATATATTGTCCATTTATATAAACATCAAATTCTGCTTTTGTTGCTGCTAATGATGTTGTCGGGTTTAATGCTGCAGCTCCCGAAACAGTTACTACGGCAGAACTTGAATAAGATGCTTGTTTTTCAGTTAAGTTTACTAAATATGACATTGTTTCTGCACTAATTGTTGTTCCGGTGCCGCTGCCTACGCTCGATACTGTAACAGAGCCTCCTGCTAATACTTGAGATTGAAAACGTAATAATTGTTGTGGTACAACGGTTGTTGAAAATAAATCTATACCAACATCAATTACTGTATCAAATCTTACACGCTTAATAGAAAATGCTTTTTGCAATACTGAAGTACGGAATTCTTGTTCTGCCATTAATGTGCCTTTAACAGTCATATTTGTGGTTGCTCGAACTAATCTATCTTCTCCTACTGTATTAACTGTTTCAAAATCAAATGATGTATACATTGTATAAAATTTATTTGATTCGTTACCCCAAGCCATTCCTCGATATGGCATAAACTGTTCAACCATATCATTCATTTGTGTAGTAAAATCAGTCCATATCATTAAATCATAACTAACATCTACATATTCCGGAACATTGATTGCATATATTGCATCTGATTCTATAGGCTCGCCTTTTAATGGAATTGGAAACAATGTATCTTCATATCTATTTCTTGCATTATATTTTGCTTTAAAATAATGTTGATTACCCGATATAGGTTTATTAGTATCAATCTTTCTTAATTGATCTCGTTCAGTTACTGAATTTCTTTTGATTACAATTATTGGAGATTGAAGCATTCCTTTTTCATCACGCAAATATCCTAATTTACGTACATTATCCCATTTTTCACCATTAGCATAAATTACTGGAACTTTAATTAATTCATCATTATGCTTAATTTGAGGTTGTATTTCATTTTCAATAAACCATTTTATTGCATAATCAATATCATATACCGTACGCTTTGGAGTACGTACCACATCTTCATCTCTACGAACTTGTTCTGCTCGGTTTAATACGAGATCATCAAAGCGAGAATCAGTTCGCTTTGGGTTTGGTTTATTTGTTTTACGATCGATATTTTGTCTGTTATATCTAGGCATTAGAATCCTTTATATGCTTGATCGTTAGTAGTACCACCATAACGAATATTACGAATATTTTGTGGTGTTTGACGTGTCGCATGCGCATCACATATAACTGACACACTATATCCATGAGTCGACCCATTTGGCCATGTCTCAGGATTTTTACCAGCAAAATATTGATTTGCATCAACATTATCTAATTCATAATATTCATTGTCCCAAAAAGCGATATCGCCTACTTCGGGATAAAATCCAGAGCGCTCTAAAATATCGCGCGACACTCCGAATTGTAATGTTCTTGTATATGTATGACCATAGTCATTCATATTTGAAGTTTTTCCTTCTTTAGTAATTAAACAAGGAATTAATATTGATTGATAGAATGATTTTTTATCTGATTCGCCGTATAAATTAGATTCGGATTCTTCTACAATCAATTTAAAAAACTCTATTTCAGTATCAACAACAGAATTCATTACTTCCGAATTAATGGAAGCTAGAAAGCGAGCATCTCGTTGACCACCAAATAAAGCCATAATTTATCCTACATATACTTTCAATGGAACTTTTGACAACACGTTATTTACTGCATCATCTTCTGCTGCTTGTCGTGTTAACATTTGTTCTTTTGTTAATTTATCTAAAAATTCTTTAAGTTGTGCAATTAGATCAGATTTTTCTGACTGAGCTTCTGAAACTAATTCCGAACCATTAAGTGTTACTTCTGCATTCGGGATAGGTACAGTACTATATTTACCTCTTACTCTACCCAACATTTCTTTTGATAATGCTAATGCATATCTAAGAATCCACGCACGCCCCATATCATTAATATTACTGTATGTTTGATAGTTATATGGTATATTAGATGCGTCTGTTACAACACCGTTTAAAACTGCTGTATTGCCGAATAAAATAGCCGCATTAGATTTTTCTTCTTCTAATATAAATTCAAACCAAACTTTATCAAAATACGGTGTTGATGCATTACCTCGTTCTGTTCCTGGCACAGGATATATTTTAATGTTATCGCCATGTATTTCAAAAGAAAAATGTGATTTTCTAATTCTATCATTAAATTCAATAGCTTGAATACGTAATAAGTCAGCATGAACTGGCATCATCATAAAGTTAACTGAAGGAGAAAATCCTCCAAAATCAAATGAATCCAATAATTGTTGTGAACCCAAACCAGTACCTACAAATGGGTCAAAGTATCTTACTATTGCTGGTGGAACATTATGAAGAACTCTTCTAATTTCAATTATTGAATCACTTTGTAATGTTAATCCAGATGATGCAGAAACTGCATCTTTAATACTATATGTTTGCTTACCTGGTACTACATCTATAGAAGCAGTATACCATTTTACATGTCCTCCAGAATCCGCTTCTGTTCCATATGCTTTTGATAATCTTGTTATGTATGCTAATGATGATCCAACTAATGTATCAGTAAGACCATTTTGTAAATATTGCGATCCAGTCTTTATACCTAATGTATTAAGCAAGTTATTAACTATATTAACTTGATTAACTTGATTAGAATATTCAATAATAGCACCTTCAAATGCCGTATAAAAGTTCACATCTTCTAGTTCAACATCCATTACTGGATAACCTAGTTGGTTTGCAGCAAATTTTGCAAACTTATCTGCGTGATCTTGAAACACAGCATCATTATCAAAATATCCAAACGGAGTCTTTCCTACACTAAAAGATGAGCTTCCGGGCCAAATGATTGCGTTTTGTGAATAATCCATACCGATTCTTTATTAATAAATATCAGTAAGGTAAATATCAATATTCATTTAATAATAACAATACATCATCTAATGCTGGGTGTCTATGATTATCTTTCAATACTATTTTAGAAACATATTCAGAGCCTTGTAGTTTAGATACTTCGTGTATTGCTGAATCATTTTTAAACTTCAAATCAATTTGATGTGTATCACCGCAAAGAATCATTGTAGAATTTTGTCCTAATCTAGATAAAACCATTTGAAGTTGTTGCTTAGTTAAGTTTTGAAATTCATCCACAATAACAATTGACTCTTCAAATGTTCGACCTCGAAAGTGTGTTAATGATACTAATTCTATTTCGGAAGCAGATTCCATTTTTTCTAATTTATCTTTATGCTGATAAACTTTATTAAAGTTACTTCTGATAGGAACTAGCCATGGTTCTAATTTTTCTTCTAATGAGCCAGGAAGAAATCCGTTATCTTCATTTGATACAGTTGGTCTTGTTATAACAATCTTTTCAACTTGTCGTTTAAAAAACATATCTAATGCTATTTGACACGCAAGTAATGTTTTACCCGAACCTGCTTTACCTAATACAAAATTAAACGGCTTTGATAGAATTTCTTGTTTAGCTTGTTTTTGTTCATCTGAAAGTGTTATGGAAAAACGAACAGATGTCTTGGGCGGTGTTTTTGCCTTGTTTGGTGTAGACATAATAACCCTAAAATAACTTTGTTAATGAAGTTTCAATTAATTGCACATCATGCAATGTTTCAATTTTACCTAATGCTAGTTGTCGAATAGCTTGAAATGATTTTCTAGGAGGATATGCGGTTAGAATTTTTATTGTAACTAATTCTTTTCCTCGACCTAAATCTTGATCAATATTACACATAAGTACCATTCGAATAGCTCGTATTCTATCGAGTACATCTACAAGGTTACCGTCATAACGGATTCTCCATTGCATTGAATATTTAATTCTTGGTGTTGCCATATTATTATAATTAACCTACGCTTATCATTAAATAACTACCACTTCTCCATAATTGTCCGTTAACAGCTGGGTCAGTTGTTGGAAGTGATGCTGTATAAATAAATACTGTTCCTTCAGATATAAATTTATCTGAAACGTTTATGTATGTAAGTGAACCGGATGTTGTAGTTAACGTTGTTGATGAAAGGGATGTATTTCCAACATTTAAATAATTTACTGATGCAGACCCCTCAACTGTAATGTTTGTTGTGTTATGTGATATACTTGCAGATTCAATTACAATTGTATTTGAGATATTGTTTATTGATGCTGAGGTAATTGTTGCTGTCGATACCGTTGCTGTAGTTGTATTTAATGTTGTTATATTTGCATTACTAGCAGTTACATCTAGTAATACAGCACTACCACTTAACATTGTAAATGAACCAGATATAATAATATCTTCCGCAGTATTACCTGATAATACATTATATACATCAGATGTATGACTTGATGAAATTAATCCGCCTGATGTTATTTCTGCTAAATTGGTTGAAAAGACTCCCATCCGTTTCCTTTATTAATAAATATCAACGATTAAAATGTTTTATTAAGTGTAAAAATCTTTGATTGAATAAAACAATCAACATCATCAAATTGTGATGTTATTGCTAAAGTATTATCAATTGTTGTATCAAATGATGATGAATTTATAAGACTAAAATTAGTTCCATTAAACTTACCTGCCTGGTCCTCACTGTACATAAACGTACCAGCTGATGTTATTTCAGCAGTACCAGCAGCACCAATTTGATTTATAGAAAAGTATATTTCCAATTTCCATCTTTTGTTAGATGCATTTGCAAGAGTTAATGTTCCTGTTTCGGCTAATATAACACCATCTGATTTAACTCTAATATCTAATGAATCACCGTTATGGAAAGTACATAATCCTGTAAGTATTGCATGAAATGCATCACCTTGTTTGAATCCATTTGCAGGAACTGAAAGTGTTCCTACTCCACCACCGATTAGATTTTCTTCTACAATACTACCCGTTACTGGTGTTGATGAACCTGTTTGATTAAACAATCCGTAATTGTTTGATGTAACATAGTTTATGTTAGTTGCAGTAGTATATTTAGTAACGCCGCCTTGTACGACAGCAAATAATTCAGTACCTGTTAAAGAACTTGCTGCCGGTAATCCTGATATTGGTAAATCTGCCATTATGCTAACCTTATTCTAGACCCGTCTTCTTGAAGAATATAATCTCCATTTTCTTGCAACAAGAATGATGCTCGAAGAATATCTAATGGTGATAATCCAGCATCAGGTACGGTGTCCCATGTTTGAATTTGTGAATTATGTATTGTTCTTTCTAAAGACTGAATGTAATAATGATATTGCAACTGTTGTTCATTTAATGACAACTTTCGCATTTCTGGTAACATTCTAAATGTTTGCCACGGTATTTCTATATCATTATACATTTAATATAAATATTTAAACAGTAAGAAAGGGATGACCTAAGCCATCCCTTCCAATTACTCTATAAGATTAATGATTAAATAGTCTCAAGACCTTTAACATATACCTTACCGTAGAATTCGGGGCGGACCACTTTCTTAGCGTAACGAGTCATCACACCTTTACGTGGAGTAAAGTTAACTGGATCGTATACTAATGGAGTCATGATAAGTGGAACATATGGAGAATAAACAGCACCTGTTTCAAGGAACTGAGCACCTCTATAACCCATAAGGATTACGTTCTCTTTCATGTATGGGTTCTTGTATACAGTGTATCTGTTATTGATAGCACCCACTTTTTGAACACCAGCAGCAAATTCCATTTTATTACCATCAGTGTCAGCAGCAAATCCAGGAATAGATTCAAGGATAGTTGCAACAGCTGGAGAAGTAACAAGGAAGTTAGCTCCACCTCTTAAGGTTTTTTGATGGATCTTGTTAGATACTTTTTGAAGTTTAGTACCTAAAGTTTGGAACCATCCACCTTGAGTGTTATAGAAACCACCAGATGAAGTAGATGTTTGAGTAAATCCAGCACCGTTCCAGATCTCATTATTAACAGCTGACCAATATTCTACGGTTGGAGCAGCATTGATCAACATATCAAGAATTTCAAGATCAATTTCCATTGATACATATTCTGATAACATTGAAGTCAATTCAGCTTCAGCGTCAATTGAGTGGTAAGCGTTTAAGTCTTGAGCAAATTCTGGTGTCCAGATTGCCTTCAACTTACGAGTCTTAGCAACGATTGCTTCAGATTGAAGTTCCAAGTTAATTTCTGGAATATCAATATCATCTGAAGTACTTGGAGCTGGAGTAGTAAATGAAGTTTGTTCAAAATCACCTCTTGTAGTATCAGATGGTTGATTGCTAAACTTAACTGTGTAATCAGCAGCAGTAATCAAATCAGACCCTGATACAACAAATACTAAGTTGCTACCATCAACTTTAGTGAATGCGTTATAAATAGTACCTACAGCACCTGCAGAAGCAGAATCAATAGTAAATGAACGAACTGCAGTTGAATCATATGCACCTAAAGATGTCAATGGAACTGAGATTGTGTTCAAGTTATTTGTATTAACTTTAACGCCAGTTGCAGGATCTACGAAGTTTGAATCATAGTTAAATGATGCTGAGTCAGTCAATGCTGCTACAGTACCAGTTACAACTGATGATGTTTCGTTGATTGAGTAACCAAAACGACCTGCACCATAAAGACCACCGGTTGGATCACCAGATGTATTAGTAACACCAAACATAGAGTCAGCTGCTTCAGAAGCACCAAATGGGTGACCTGCTGCAGTTACCGGATCAGTTTGATCAGCAGTGAATCCTGGTTGTGATGTACCATACTTAAAGTCTAAATAGAAAATAAGACCTGAAGGTAGGTTCATTGGTTGAACTGAAACGAATTCTTTAGCAGCAAATTCTGCAAAGATACGTCTTACTAATGGAAGAGCAACTCCAGCCCATTCTTCTGAGCCTTCTGCTGTTCCTGTTTGTGATGCTTCTTTTACAAGCTGACGAGCTTGGTTCTCAAGCATTTGAGCCATACCGGCTTTTTCTGTTTCACTCTTAAGACCTTCTAATAGACCTGTCTTCTCCCATTTAGAGACAAGACCAGATGCTAAAGATCTTTGAGTGGCTACGTTGCTTTCTAGCAAACTTGAAATTTCCATTTTAATTTTCCTTTTTTAATTTTTTTTTGTTTTACAAAAGACCAGCCAATTTCTTGAATCGGTTAGCCATTTCATTTCCTTCTGAGATAATTTCTTTAGCAGGTGCTGTGGTTCCTACTGCCTTTGAAGCTACATTTTTGTGTTCTTTAACAACAGCTTTTTTAGTAGCAGGCTTTTGGAATGATTCAGCTAATGTGCTAAATACTAATTTAACTTCTCTTGTATTACCAGCTCTATCAAAGTTTTCAATTACTTTCATCTTTTGATTTTCTGATAATTCAAAGTTACGGAACAATTTGTTTGTGTAAAGAAGTTTTGCGTTTAGCAAGTTAACTTCTTGAAGAACAGATTGAAGTTGTTTAATGGTTGAATACGCTTCTTCTAATTCTGCCGCTTCAGGTAACATTCCGTCACCATCATCGCCAGCCTCATCAGCAACTTGTTCTTCCACTTCTTCTTCGCCAAGAATAGCTTCGATAATAGAATCAATGTCTTCTTCTAGTGCTTCTGGCTCTTCCTCTTCTTCTTTCATCATGCGCGCTGCGCCTTCCATTCCTTCTTCTCCTGATTCTTCCTCTTCTTCTTCATTGAGGTCTTCTTCAAGTTCACGAATGATTGATTCAAGATCAAGGTCACCTTCATCTTCCGTTTCGTCGCCCAGTTCCACGTCTTCTATTTCACCTTCTTCAGCACCAAGCTCACCTTCGTAGTCATACTCTCCGTCGCCATCGACATCAACTGCTACTCCGATTTCTTCGCCTGCTTCTGGTTCCATTTCGTCCATTTCTGGCTCTTCCATTGGTTCTTCCATGTCCATTTCATCCTCTTGCTCTTTCATGTTACTAGCAGCGCGCTCAGCGCCCATGTAATCGCCTTCTGTACCTTCTTCATCTTCGTCTTCTAATTCTTCAGACAATTTAGCTGAAAGCATGCTTTGGATTCGTGGAGTGAAAGCTTCTTCAAGAGCTAATTTTGCATTCGCTAAAGCAGTTTCTCTAACAGCATTAGCATCAGCAATCGCTTCTTTTAGCAAATCTGATTTTGCCATAAGTTTTCTCCTTAAATATGTTTTTCGGAAATAAGATTATTAGGAATCTTAATAGAATATTGTTATTGATTAACAAGGGACGCTATATTGGATAGAATAGCGTATTTTAATATATATATGGTGCTGTACAAAAAAACAGTAAAAAAGACTCAATGAGTCTTTAAAATGTTATTCTATTATTTTATATCCTAATTTTTTTGCAATTGCTTCCCACGCGCGTGGGTTTTGGTTTTCTCCATCAACAAATATTGCGGGTTTTAAATTTGGATGTTGTTTTAATATTAATTCAGTTGTTTGACGAATTGCAGCTGTCATGACTCCTTCATATGGCCCTACATTTACATCCCACACCCAAACACCGCCATAACCGTCTTCAATTATTGAGTCTGCTATTACTGTAAGTTGACCGTCTTCACTTTCTACCCCATCTAAAGTTTGGTTGAATTGTATACCTGGATATTTTTGTTCTAAGACATTCATTAAAATATAACTAAAATCTGGTAAATCTGATTCGTTATATAATTCAGTTAAATTCTTTGTTCTAAACCGTATCATATTTTCTGCTAATACGTGTCTTTTCATATAATTTTTTCTTTCTTATAAATATGTGGATATGTAAAACAGTAAAAAAGCCCCAACATTGCTGCTGGGGCGTAAACATAAATTAATATGTCGGTCCTATAATCCTATTATAGGAGTGGTACTAAAATATTATTGCTCTATAGAGTCTTGCACTTTTTGCCAATAAATTGCGTCTGACATTTGTTTGCGTTTTTTGACACTAGGTTTTGTGAATTCTTTACGTTCTTTAAGATTTTTCAATACATCCGAATCTTTAAGTTTTTTCTTCCAGAGACGTAATGCAAATCCTAAATCGCCATTTGGAACAGCGACACCTAAAGCAAAGCCTGGAATAATTGATTGATGATACTTGTGTTTTTTACTCATGTAACTTGTTTTTGAAATTTAACTATTTTGATTTTCTGTTTATAACTTTGAATTTGAATTTTGATACTTCTGGTAATTGTGAAACAAATCCTTGAATTCTTTGCGAGTCTTTACCGACATCATCACTTTGTGTGAATCTCATGTATCCGACGCCTTTCTCAGCATCAAATTTATTTTGAATAACTTGCAATCCTTTTTTATTTGCAAAATTTTCTATGTCAGAACGAACGTCTGCATAGGTAGATGGATCGAACAATTTGTATACAACGCCTCCTTGGTAATCAGTTATTTTGTTTACCAATTGAGCTTCTTTGATACTATTTTCTTTCAAACCAAAAAATTCTTTATACAAATTTTTGTTCATCATTGTTTCCTATATATAATAATGAATAATATTCAAACAACCAAATTATTCTACATCAAAGTATTTATTTAATTGTTGTCCTATATCTTCATATGCCATTGCAAGTCTTTCTTGAAGTTGAGACATTTCCTGTGCGGTAGCTTCAAATGTTTTATATGAACCGTTCAATTCTTTCAAATGACGATTCATTGATACTTTATCAAACCAATCTGCATTCTCATTAACAATCATTTCAGCACGTTCTATGATGTTACGTACTCTTTTTGTAATTTCTTTTAAATCACCTTTGCCATATACGGATTCACTCATAGCAGAAAAGTTTTTTAGGCTCTGAACAAATTCTGACTTTTCTTCTTTCGTTAATGAAGGTTGTTGTTCACCTTCCATCATTTCAAGTATATATTTTAAGTTGCTTTTCATATTATATCCTACATTTTCCGTTATCGCAAAGAATTGATGTAATTATTTGGTTTGTTGTTGCGTACTTAAATCTTTTTTCTACAGCTCCTGCAGACTCATTCATTTTGGAAGGACGCATAAATGCACCATGGGTTGATGGATTTGAAACAAAGTCCCATGCAATAAGTTCAAAGTCGTCTTGTACTTCTACTGCTCCTTCTTTGTATAATTCTTTTACAGAACCTAAACCTCTGCTTGAAATTCCTAATGTAATTCCTTCTTTAAACAACGTTTTAAGGATCTTTCCTGAGGGCGTGTCAAGTACTTGGACTGTTCCCATCAAATCATCTCCACTCCACCAAATCTTAAGTATGTTATGTGATACGTTGTTCAAGTTCACGACCGATGACTCTGGATGATCTAATTCGCCTAATGCTCTGTTCTGTTCAATAAATTCTGTCACGTATCGTTTACATTCTCTTTCTAAAATATGTTTAGGATATATTCTACCATTTTGGTTTTTTGCTCCAGCACGTTGAAGTACCCCTTGAACAATAAATCCGCCGGGTACGCCATATTCTCTAGCACTTTGCTCTGACAATACCTTTGGTTGAAATGGTTTATATTCTAATAAAAGATTGTTCATATTATTCTCCTAATGCTCTTACTCTTTCAGATATCTTAACAAGACGCTCTGATATTTTTGTTAATGCTTTATCAACAGATGGGCCATATCCTTCACGAGACAAACCCGACTCCGTTTTTAAACGAGAAGAATAACGAACAAGTTGTTCAATTTCTTGAAGCTTTTTTGAAACTTCTTTGATCGTTTCTTTTACTTTTTTATCTGGTGTTGATTTTGAATCACCCAATGCAAATTTTTTGTATGATTCAATAAGTTGTTCATACTTCTTATCCATTGATTCTGCAACACCTGCATACTTCATTTTCTTTTTCTTGCGAGCTTGTTCTGGTGTAGAAAATGCTTTTGGTGTATTGTATGCTCCTGCTCCTGATGATGTAGACATCTCGTCCATGGTCTCTATCTCATATGTAATTCGGTATATATAGTTGCGACCTTGCTGGTACATTTTACGATCGATAATTTTTATATTACCATATTCCATTTTAACTTTTCTCAACTCAAAATTTGCTTTTTTCATTGCAGTTGCTTGATCTGTAGACTCGCCTTCGACAGATAACGGAACTTCTTCTTCATTTGAATTTTGCTGTTCAGTCATATCCGTTTCTGATTCTGGATTCATAAAATCACCTTGCCAATCAGTTGTGGAGTCTAATACTTCAATATCATGTGCTGCAAAATCACCCATTAAATCTTCAATTTCACTTTGAACAAACGATGCATATACATTGCTACCATAAATAGTAACTTCTGGATAGCCGTTTCTTTTATCAGCAAATAGATTAAGAGCTTTACGGGCATCTCTTAAAGATACTTCAATATAATATGGCTCATCAAGTGCTCCGCGAAGTCCTTCAAATTTTAAATCTTCACCAGATTTATCAGCTACATCTTTTGCTTTATCTATAGTTCGTTGATCTGCATCAGCTGAAACTGTTACTGCTTCATTATATTCTTTATCTTTTACTTTTTTGATTGCATCTTCTCGAGACATACCACTCTTCACCATACGAGCAATCATTACATCTGCAAAGTCCTTATCGCCATCTTTATCTTGATCTTGCTCCACTACTTTAAATTTTTGTTGCATTTCTTTTAGCAATGATTTCATTTATGTACCTCGTTTAGTTCTTTTATCAAATCAAAATAACGTAAAAGATTTAATACGTGTGATTCTTTAATAATATTAATATTTTCTACATCGCAAAGCATTTCTGATAATCGTTCTACTTTAATTTTAGTAGCTGCATCATCAATTTTTGCAACTTGCGCTTTCAAACCTTTTTTAATTGTAGGAATAACGGTTTGAATATATTCTTTTAATATATCCGAATCATTAACGTTTGTTATATATTTGTTTAATAAACGTTTTTGATTTTCATCTAATCCGGAATATTTGTCATTAAATTTATCAACAAGTAATCTATATGTTAATAATCGTTGATCTTTTGACTGAGATTTGAATGTTTCTAATACTACATCACGTTGCTTTTCTTGTTGAGCACGTTCTGTTATAATATTATTTACAATCTCGCTTTTGCATTCCATTATTTGTTTTGGATTGTCTGCTTCATCATTTTCAAAAATAATGTATGCAGAAGCTAATAGCTTATAATTATGAACTCTAATTTTTGAAATTTGATCTAATTTAAATTTTTCAGATATTTCTTTTACTAAGTTATAACGTTCTCTTCTTAGTACTGATTTATTTAATTTAGAATGAGCTGCTTTTACGCTACGTATATATTCTAATGCACCTGCCTCAGATTTAAATTGTTCTTTAAGCAATGCATTATATAATTTCATTTCTTTTGCTAATTCTGTATTCTTACCAAAATACTTCTTAATAATATCAATAGTATTTGATTTATCAGAAGTTAATGTTTCAGAGGTTAGTTTACGAACTAACATTTCAAAAAGGATACCGGTATTTTTATACTTCGAATGTTTTAGTTTCTTCATAGTGTTCCTATAGTATCTTTACTATAAATATTATTCATCATTTAAAATATTGTTTTCATCCAACATTGACCCCGAATCTGTATCAGTATGTTCTGTGTTAAATGTTTCTGTTATAATTTTTGGGCCTTTAGGTTTAATTTTTTTCAATATATCTGCATGTTCTGTTGCAAATGATGAATTTCTAGATTGTCTTCTATAGAATCTAGGATCAGGCGTAAATGTTGTTGCTTGGCCAGCTGACTTAACATCTTGTTTGATTTGTTTGATACCTAGCGGATCCCATCCTAACGCATTTTTATGCTGGCCTGACTTAATACCTTCTGGCGGTCTGCCCCCTTTATCTGGTTCTAAAACATCATTAGCACTCATATGAGCTGTTGCTAAATCATGCGGAGTACCATATGATTGACCAGTTACTGTAGGGTCATTTCCTTCTTGTTCTATTTGATTTTGACGGAATGTTAATTTTAAATCTTCAACAATATCATTTCTTTGTTGCAGCCATTCTTCTTCTGACATATTGAATATGAATTCATAAATGTACTTATGAGAAACTAATTTAGAATCTTTCATTGACTGTGCTAATTGCATTTTCTCATTCATCAATGCAACTTTTTGTTGATCATAAATTATCGATGGTGCTGTAAGTTCTAATTCGAAATTAACTAAATCCTTATCTTCATATCCTTGAGAATATAAATGTATGATTGCAATTTTAGTTAATTCAGAAATAACAATTTTTTGTAATCTTTCAATTGTTCTTGCAAAACGAATATCCATAGATGCTAATGTAGATTTTCCTTCTACACCTTCATCAAATCCTAAGAATGGCTTTGGTACTTTTAATGCAGCCATCATTTTATGTTTTACATATTCAATATCATCAATACCTGTAAATTCCATTCCATCTAATGTATCAATTTGAGTAGATGAATTGCCACCACGAACTGGAAGATAATAATCTTCTAACATATTATTTAAATTAAACTTTAAGTTATAATTACCAGTCTTGGGATCAACGTGTGGAATTTTTTTCATTTTGTTGATAACTTGTTCCATATAAGTATCAACTTCATTAGGTGGAATATTACCAATATCTATTTTAAAAATACGTTTTTGAGGTGCACGCATAATTCTATGAATAAGCATTGCATCTTCTAATAACATTAATTTTTGAAATTCGTGACGAGCTCCTTCTAACATACTTCTACCGTATGGTAAAAAGTTAGAATCTGAAATATTACGAAAATGTGCTATTTCAAATACATCATATGTAAGTTGTTCTGATACAATATGTCTAAATTTAATATCATATTCACCAGTATTTTCATTGAATTCTTCCCATCGCTCTATTTCATAAGAAGAAAATGGACGAACATTAATAATACCTATTTCATCAGCAATATCTAATTTTAAAAAGAAATCGCCATATTTTGCCATATTACGAATCCATGGCCAAAGATTAAATTCAATATTCATTACATCATAAAACAAATTGTAAAGAATTTTTTGAATTCTACTATCTGATGATTTAACTGTAAGAACGTCCCCAAACTGATCAGCTAATGTAGATTCGTCAGCATATATATCTAATGCAGATGATATGATTGGGTCTTTATCCATCATTTCATAGTCAGTGTATAACTGCATACGATTTTGATGCATGTAATAATTTGAGTCATATCCGCCCATACCGCCAACACGGTGTTTATTAGACCCATGTAATCTTGTATATCTATCAGCAACTTTACTTTGTGTTAAATTACCTGTAGATTGAAGGCGATTTGTATCTACTACTCGTAGTTTATCTTTACCATAGGTTCTAACTATTACGTTGGTAGAAAATAAGTTTTGTAATCTTTTTCTTAATGACGCCATAATATTTATTCTTTATATTAAATAAATATTCCGTTACTTAATAAGCCAGGTCAAATCTTCATTGCCGTAACCATTATCCCAGTCCCAACCAGTATTTTGTGGTCGATTTGTTCCTGTATATATAACCGAATCTGTTTTTTGGAATTGTGTTAATGCTCGTTTATTGAGTTCAATTCCTTGTTGTCTTAATTTTAAAGACGTATCTCGTAACCAAAGTCCAATAGCAAAACTCATAACAAGGTCATCATTATATCCTCGTTGTGCTTGTGCTTTACCATTTTCCCAAATAAATACAAATAATTCTTGTATAAGTCGTTTTGAATGAATGATAGGAGATCCTTCTCTCATATACATTTCAAGTGATGATATCATTAATGGTCTTGTTCTTGATGTTGTTGAAACACCAGGTACCATTTGTGATTTGTCTTTCGTATCATAACCTTTTTTAAGTTGTACATCAATATCTACATACCCGTCATCTTTATATGTATAAAATAAATTTTGATAACCTCTATCAATTACTGGTTGTATTGCAGCCCAACCAATATTGGCATTTTCTATTGCAAGCAGTGCATTATTCCATTCTGAAGCAACGCTTATTAACATATTACCAAAATCTTTTGGTGGAAGTTTTCCTTTATATTCTGCAACCTGTTCTATAGTTTGTACATCTATAACATGAAATGTAGAAAAGTCAGCTCCATCACCTCTAGCAACGTCAGCTACAACAATATAATCTCGAGAATAATCTGGGTATTTCCATAACCAATATCCGTTATCATAACCTCTTCGTTCTATTGGCTCCGTACATTTTAATTCAAATTCTTGCAATATTGAACCATCAATTACAGTGTGACCAGAACTAATAAAGTCACAATCACATTCTTGTGCCGCGCCCTTCTCACCCAATAATTGAGTTTGTTCATCTCGCCATGCTTGATTTCGTTCTGGGTGCACATCCCATCTAAGTCTAATTGTATTAAAGCCGTTGTGGCCAGATTCAGCACCTGCCCATGTTTGATGGAACCAATTACCAATACCATTAGGTGTTGAAAGTACTATTGCGCCGCCTCCAGTAGATAGAGTTGCTTGTGATGCTACCCAAATTTCTTCAATGTTTCTAATAAATGCAGCTTCATCTACAATTAATAATGATAATGCTTCTGAACGTGCTCCGGTAGATGCTGAAGAAATTGCTTTTATTTGTGAACCGTTTTTAAATTTTAATGACAACTTGTTGTTTGCTGTCATATTACCTTTTAACCATGAAGGTAAATTATCATGCATTACCTGCACTTTTGTAACAAGGTTCTTTGCTACTTCTTGTGTTGTTGCAATAACAAGTACGTTGAAATCTTCATTGAACAACATTGCCCAGAGAGCATATCCTGCAGATAATGTTGATATACCTAACTGTCGGGACTTCAATATAATATTATATCTACTATCACGTAAATCCGTTAAGGATTGTTCCTGGAATGGATAAAGATTAAATTTTATTTTTCCTTTAACAGGATGTTGAATATAACAATAATTACGCATAAAAAAGACGGGATCTGAAGCACATTTTTGGTACTGTTCCGCGATTATTTGTTTTATGTCTTTTTGTGCTGCCATAAATTATTTACCAATTTTCCACATCAATCTTAGAGAACCAACCGGTTGAAGGTTTTGATTGATGCCTAATCCCACCCCAAAAACACGCTTACGTTTACTTCTCCAAAGTAACTCACCACCAATGTAATTGAATTGTTCTTGATTTCCTGCTAACCCAACACCATAATAAAATTCATTTTTTGAAATAAGTGAATCTCTTTTTATGATTGTAGTCGGAATATAAATGTTTGGATTGATTTCTCTGAATATGATTGAATTTTGTGATATAGTATCATTGATTATGATATTACCTAATGAATCTAAATCTAATGTATCCGTATAAAAATACTTTGTGTAATAATCTTTTAATACTGAAAGTGTATCAATATCCTTTAAGGTTGTATCATGTACCGTATCAACTCTTACTCTCCATTTAGGAACATAAACTAAGCTATCAAATTTTACAGTATCCCATTTTGTTTCTATTTTGGTAATAACAGTTCCTTCAACAGCATCGGGTTGTTTGTTTTTCTTACCAAATAAGTTGAAATCGATTGATGGACCAGAACATTGTTGCATGATAATGATTATTACAACTAATACCACTATGATGATGTTCTTTATGTTACTGAAAAACTGATTCATTATTTTTTATGATATAACTCATAAACCTTGTTTACTAAGTTTGATTTTGTTAACTTAGAATCTAAATCTATTTTGAATTCTTTTTTAGCAGTTGTAATTAATTCTGCCTTTTTCATTGCACGAAGTGCACTTTTTGTGATTTTCTTTGTAGAAGGTTTTCTACCTTTTCTTTTAGAACCGGCCGCTGCTTTTGCAACATCATCAACTTGTTTAATAACTTCTGATGCTGATTCTTTTACATCATCAATTTCTTCTTTTACTCTGTTGTATCTTCTTTTAACTTCTTCTACAACATTATCAAAATCTTCTTTGATATCATCAACTTTTTCTTCGATTTTTTCATCAAGTTTAGTTTGGCCTTTCAACCAATTCCATAGTTTTAATAATAACTCTTTAATCATCTTTAGTCTCCATTTTTGCAACTTCTTGCATGAATTTTTCTTTGTATTCTTGAAATTCTCGTTCAACTTTCTCAGCAAATTGATCTGGAGTCATTCTTGCATCTAATGTTTCTACCGTACCATCTGCATTTGCAATTACTTGATATGATGTTGTATATGATTGTTTTAATAATTCTACATCCGTTTCGGCTCGTTCCAACCATGCAAGTGCATTTTGCTTCATTCTATTTCTTGCATATTCATCAAATGTGCCATTTATTTTCATTCGATGTTCCATATCAATAACACAATCATAACACATATCGTGAAATGCTTTCATTTTACGATCTAAATGATTTGGTGTTTTGCAAGTGCAAGTTTCTTTAGGACAATTATTAAACGTAACTAATTCATCTCTAATTGATTGAAGTTGTGTGCCGCCCTTTTTTGTTTTCATTACATAACCATCTTTTTGTTCCATGATGTATGTAATACCAGATTTAAGATCCGTTTCTTCCCAAGTTTCTCCAACAAGATGTTTTTTTACATCTTTTGTTTCTTTTGTGAAATTAACTGACTTATTTGTTTGAAACTTATGTTCCCCAGTCAACATTTGATTGACTGCATTTATATTTTGTAACTTTTTTGACATAACTTATTTTTTAAATTGTTCTGGATCTTTGTAAATTCTATCTGCCGTTAATTTTAATTGCAAAAAGAAATTTTTCATTGTTTTAACATCATATTCAGAAGAAATCTTTAATCCTAATTTCATTAAATTACTAACTAACTGTTTTGGTGTATAAGATGTTGTTTGTAAATATTGAATATATTTACTTTCAATAGCATTACCTTCATCAGGTGTAGGACCGGCGGCAGGTTCTTCAGCTGGTGCTTCTGGAGCAGGTTCTTCAGCTGGTGGTGTTGGAGCAGGTTCTTCAGCTGGTGCTTCTGGAGCGGCTGGCTCTGCTGAAGCAGGTGCAGGTTCTACTGCAGGTTCAGCTGGTGGTGTTGGTTCAGCTGCTGGTTCAGCTATTGGCTCTTCTGCCGGAACTGGTTCTTCTTCTGTCTCTTCTTGCTCTTTAAGAACATTTTTAATACGGCGACGAATATATTCTCTAACTAAACGTTCTTTTTGCTCTCTTGTTAGATTTTCAATTTTATCTTTAATATTGTCTTCACTGTCTTTTTCATCATCATCTTGACGCTTAGACATTACTTTAGCAGCATGTTTTGGGTCATGTTCTCCTTCTGGTTTATAAGCTCTATCAGCATCTTTCATGTCCGGAACAATTGATCCGTTGTCAATCACTTCTTTATCAGTTTTACGAAGTACATTCTTTTGCTTTTCACCAGTAGAATTTGGCACCATGTTTTCTGCGTCATCTCCTTCATAATCTTTAAGATCTTTACGTGGAGTTGGTTTCGTTGATTTTTCTAAATCTTTTGGTGCTTTATATTTTGACTTATGTTTATTTGCCATTTGAAAGTCCTATTTTTAATATAAATATTATCGTCCGTACTTTAATATACCTATCAATTGATTCACGGGAGCGAACGCTCCGGTGAGCTTGTATGTGTTTCCTTTGAATGTAAATACAATTCCTTCTATTGGAACTATCTTGTCTAATCCGCCTAATTTTTCAATTCTTTTTAATTGAGTTTCAACCGTTTTAAGAATTTGTGGATCTTTACTTTGTTGTACTTGTTTTATTACTGCAGCAATATCTCTTTTAATTTCTTGTGTAGATTTACTTGGGTTTGCAGCTAGTACTTGAGATACATTTGATAATACAAGAGCTCCTAATCTTAAGAAGATTGATTCAAATGGTTCCATGTTTTGTTTTTGATATGATTTAAAATCTTTTTTATCAAAATCTGTTACCCATTGTGAATACTCAGGATTTTCAATTTGTTTTTTAATAGCTGTTATTGGTGTCGACTTATCATCAAACGCCCATCTATCTACTAATGTGTCTCTCAAATCATCTGATATATCATATCCCAATTCTTGAGCTTTTGTAGTAATTACGTCTCTCCACCAAGCACGATGATATTCAGAAATTAAATCAGTCTCTTTAAGTCCAAATTGCGTTTTAAGTTGATCTACTTCTGCAAATAATGCTGCTTGTTGATCTTCAAAATCTGCAAT
>Ga0208162_1000350_pt1 | contig 26949 bp, 23 predicted proteins | sample CB_VirMetaG_4_FD_184539 | JGI IMG/M metagenome (GOLD analysis project Ga0208162, IMG submission 184539) | Freshwater to marine saline gradient viral communities from Chesapeake Bay - CB_1508_1M Viral MetaG (SPAdes) (version 4) | ecosystem: Environmental > Aquatic > Marine > Coastal | place: USA... | reverse complement strand
TTCTTTCGTTTCGTATCTAATAACTTTCTTGATATCACTTTATTACCGATTTCTTTTCCGTCTTGATACATAGTCAATAAACGATTTGACTTATCGTAAGTTACGGAAATTCGTGTTAATTTCGGATAATCATATTTTGATGTGATTTGATGACATTCTTTTCCAATATCCCAACACTCAAATTTATAACGATTAAATGAATTATAGCATATCGTTGTATCCCAACCCGGAATACTAAATACGCAACACTCATCAAAGTCTCTATCGTAGTCGGGTATGATTTCGTCTGGTCTGAAAGTAATGTGAAATGTAAAGTCTTTAGTAATGTCAATTGTATTATTACACTCAACATAACTATGGTCTCCGTGTAGATAAATACCAGATGTTGATTCTTTTGGAACATCATATATTTCGAAATCTGTAAATACATTTTGTTCTGTTAATCGCATTAACAAATCATCATCTTCAAATCCCCAACCCCAATATTCATTAGAATAACCATTTACCTTTTTGAATAAATCAATAGGAAATAAAGTTACACCACCAAAGTATGTGCTGAAAATTTCTCTTTTGGAATTGGTAAATCCGTTGGCAAGGTGAATTGGAACATCTGAATAAGAATAATCTACATCTACTGGCAACATATCAACATCGTGAAACACAACATAATCACATTGTTTTCTGATTGCCTGTTGAAATCCTATGTTTAATAACTTACCACGATTAAATGGTAAATCATCTGATTGTTCTACTACGATTAACTCGTAGTCTTGGTCTTTTAAATAAGATTCAATAGATTCACGAAACTTACGAAGATGTCCCGGTCTTTTACGATATGGGACAATTACTCCAAGTTTCATTATTTATTATCGTCTTCTTTAATATACTTTTCGTAAGTTTCGGACAAATACCATTGTAGTCTATTTGACCATTCTTCTTTGTCAATATCTTCGAACCAAAGTGTTAAAGCATCTAAAACATTAGCAATCTTCTCAAGTGCTTTCACTTTTCTTTCTTCTAACATTAACTCTTTTTTATTATCTTGTGGCATATAATAACCTCTTTTTGTTTATAACTGTATTAATAAATATCAACTTAATTACTAAATCGATACAATTTTTTTTGTTAAATCGTTCCATTTTTTATACTGATGATAATGTCCATTACCTAATCGTTGAAACATAAATTCTGGTTTCGTAATATCAATTTTAAAATCACTTTTTTCTATTTCATCATACATTAATTGATATTCTTGTGCAAATGAAACATTTGCTTTGGTTTTACTAACCTGTCTAAGTCTTTCCAATACTGAATAATCCCATTTAAAATGATGAACTTGTGTAAAGTTCTTTTCTATTGGATATCGTTTTGGGTGTTCTCGTTGACAAGATGTAGTTCCGTCTGGAAATTGAACATAATGTTGACCTGAACAAACTTTAACTTTTCCTTTCATTAATGTTACTTTGTTTGGACAAGCGTAACTCAATGGATATCTAAAAAATCCTGCTTCTGGCATTTCTTCCCATACATTTGACTCCATAGTGATTTTAGGAAAATCTCCGTTGTCTCCGATTCTATCTACAAAACCACCCGTAACAAACTCATATCCAAATTCTTCACACTCATCAACAATTGTTTCTATTGGTTTAGAATATAATTGTAGTTCATCGTCATCTGCTACTATCCACCAATCATCTGGTTTTAACGACTTAACTCTATTGTAATGTTCCGTTACTCTTTCCCAATTAAATGGTTCGTCAATGATTATCTCGTGTGGTTGTAAGTTAAACTTGTTTAAAATTTCTAAACCTTGTTCAATGATTGGGTCTTTTTTGTGATGTGCATACAACACTACAAATATTTCGTCCATATGTAAATGATAATGATTTAACATATGATATAACATCGTTGTGTTGTGTCCGCAGATTGTAACTAAGTTCATACTATTCTATCTTTAAAAAATTCTCCGACTTTCTTTTTTCTCAATATCGTTACACCTGTTGAACTTGGAAAGTCTTTTTCTATTCCGTAATTAAATAAATTTAATACTTCGTAATCGTCTTGTTTGTGTCCGATTAAAAATTTCTTTAACCACTCACTTGGGCCTGATAAATCATAGTCCTCGTGTTCTTCGGTTTCGACAAAATTATCTACATAATTTTTGTCTGTGTCGTGAACCATAATAATTCCATTTTCACTCATAATTTGAGAATACAAATCAAAATCTTTTTTTACACCCTCTAAACTATGGTCTGCGTCTATCCACAACATATCAATTTTCATATCTCGTTTGATGAAATATTCGTAGTATGCTTTTTCTGTTGTGGTGTGTAACCACTCAGAGTTAAAGTTAGTTCTGTAAAAACTATCTTCATCAGTCCAATCGGGTGCTCCATTAATTCCGTTTACCGCATCTACTAAAATAACTCTTGATTCATTTGTATCAAATCCTTCGTATTTTAAATCTTTAAGACAAGTCCACATAATTCTTGGAATAAATCCACTACCACTACCTAAACAAACTGAGAGTTTTGGTTTGAAAAAATACATCATAGAGTATAATATCATTCCGTCTCCCATATGTTTATCGGTAGCACCATGCGACCAACGATAACGAAATTCTTTTCCTGCGTTCGTAGTGATTTCTTGTTCTATGTATTTGTGATTGAGTATTGTTGTTTTCATAACCTTTTATATAAATAGTATATAAATTATGTAAAATTAAAAGTAATATCCATATCTGAATTTGTTACTCCGTTATTCGTGAATGAAATTACTGATGTTCCTGTTCCGTCTCCACTTCCTGCTACTACTGCTTTAAATGTTAAGTAAAGTGTTCCAGTTGTAAAAGAAATACCTGTTACTGGAAACGATACAAATCCACTACCACCATTATCGGTTCCACTTGTTCCTGGATTACCACTTGTTGACCAAGCAACCGTTAAAGTTACTGCTCCTGCACTTGTTTGGTCATTTGATATCGTTGTGGTTCCACTTCCGTTAGATAATTGTATTGTTCTATCTCCGTCTGTAATGTAAGTATCTCCTAATGAACCTGCGAAAGTTTCATCTCCTGGTGCGGTTGACCATTGAGTTGTTGGATAAGTTGGTTCTGAATTACTTCCTTTGTTGTGAACTAAGAAAGTTTGTCCAATGTAAAAGTCATCTGGTTCTACATCTAATTGAACAACTTCATATCCGTCATCGTCAATGTGTTGTTCTAATGATGAAATCACCACTTCGTTTCCGTCTTTGTCCATTAAGTAATCACCGATTGAAAAATTAGGTGCTGTTTGCCAAGTCCAATTATCATTACCGGCTTGTCTGTATAACATATGATGTTCACCTGTAATGTATTCAGAACCACTATTAATATTATAATAATGTGTAGAGAATTCATATAAAACTCTTTGAACACTTGACGAATGTTGAGTGAAACTTCCTGTTTGATTAAATCTGTCATTTTTCCAATCACCAGAACTTTCATCAGTAGCGTTTGGTAAAGATACCGAAAGTATTTCATCTCCAATATTTAAGTCTTCAACATTAACTACACTTCCGTCAGATTTACTAACTGGACTTCCAAACAATAAACAAGTTGGAACACCACCATAAGTATCCACTACTTCTATTGATTTAGAAACACTTGTATTGTATCTTGTTGCGTGGTCATTGAATCCGTCTGATTGTCCGTCTTCTGCAAACTTTGCCATAATACTACCACTTTGATTAAATGTTCCAGCAACTGCTCCACCGGTATTGGTAATTGCACCTGCCGTTACGGATGCTATGTAATCTGCACTACCAATCGTTACATCAAGGTTTCCGTCAAACGACCAAGAAAGATTTTGGGTTCTGTTTGCTATTTTTGATGTAAATAACTCTCCTGCCTCACTAAATGTCATTGTATAATCTTCTGATGTTTGTTCCCAAAGATATTCAAAACCTGTTAGTGCGTCAATTGAGTCAATAGAAAAAGACGACATACTTGTTTGAGTTGCTGCAGAATTTTGTGCAGCCAATGAAGTATTGGCAGTCGTATAGGAATCAGTGCCGTCAACTGCTCGTTTTAATTTTCCTAATGATAGATTTTGTCCAGCGGTTTTACTCATACTAATAAATATTACTTGTTGTATATTTCAAGTAATTTATCTCTCCATTGTTCTTTGTTGTCCCATTGTTTTAGATGTTCTCGTAAAGGAAACAATATATCTCGTCTTTCTTGTAATGATAATTCACATATATTGTTGTATTGTTGTTTAAATTCTTCTGGTGTTGATGCTCTAAATGGATAATCATATTTTGGTAACCAATCGTGTGCTATGATTGGAATCTTACCCCAATCTACTGCTTGGAATATTGAGTATCCAAATGGTTCATAAATATGTGCAGAGTGAGATATTCCCCAATCTTGTTTCATAAACATATCGTGTTGTTCGTGTCGGTAATTATATACTTTCCATTTAGAAGTATCAAGGTTTAAATTGTGTTCCCACCATTTTACATCTGTGTTGTCGGTAAAAACCAAACTATCAATACCTTGTAAGAAGTGTGGACATTTACGAGTTTCCATTCTGGCGGCGTATCCTACTCGGTTGCTGTCCACGACATCTTTATTGTGTTTAAATTCATAAAAATTAGGTATATGTTCTAAATCTTTCCATTGTGATAATCCAATCCAAAATGGATGCTTGGCATATCCAATGATTTCTCGTTCCCACTCCGGCACCATATGAAAGTGAAATGACTTGTCTAAATCCAACATCATAGCTGCTTTCATATTGTTATCAACTGAACAATGGATTCCAACACTATGTATTTTATCTTTGTTTTCTGTGATGAAAACGTGCGGTGAATAATATCCGTGTAGAATATTGATTCTTCTGGCATTGTCTAATAAAGATTTAAATTTTTTTCTGTCGTGTCCTTGCCAATGAACTTCCATAGGACAATCTGGTTGATGTCCTGGTGGTCTGGTTCTATGAATCAATAATTTAGATTCGGTTTTTAAATGTTGTGGTATCATTTCTAACCAACGATTTACCCATACATCAGCTCCACCACCAATCATATTTAAACCACCGGTTGAATAATAAACGTCGTATTCCATTAGAATATAACCTCTTCAATTCGAACAGTAATTGAACGTTGGAAAAATCCGGCGTTAGTTTCTCTATTGTAAATTGTGTAATATGCTTGAAAGTCTGAATCTTCGTGTTGATTGTCTATTTCAAATTGTATTCTAAAGTGTGTATCAGTAGCTCCAGCTAACATTTTAGATGCAGCATAACTTGGATTAGCACTTGGTGTTCTCCAACTACCATAACTTCCATAAGTTGAACCACCATCAGTTGAAACGGCCACTCTAAAACGATTATATGTGTTAGTACCAGTGCTTAAATATATCCAAGGATTGTCTGGACCACCAACCACTACATCTGAAGTAAAGACTTCTATATTACCAATACCATCACCATCAAATGTACTTGGTGTAGCGGTTACAAAATATGGGTCAGAATCAGTGGTGATGGTTAATGTACTGCCGTCTGCTCCGTTGGCAAAAGCATTCTCAAAACGACCATAAAAAGTATAGGGTGTGCTATCATTTAATCCTGTAAACTCGTGTGTAATTGATATGGAATCATTACCAGATGCTCCACTGGTAAAATCAATACCACCAGCACCTGTTCCAGTTTTTGTAATACTGGTATATGGTGCACCATCTTCACTTTTATATATTCGTAGTGTTCTTGCAACGTGAGTAGGTCCAGTAATTCTTATTTCAATAGAACTATCATCTTTACTGACTTCTTCAATGTTGGTTGGTGTTCCTGGTGTTCTACTGATTGATTCAAGAACTTGTCCGTTGTTTGTATCGGATATTCTATAAACTTTGTTTGCTGTTGAATCAGCAAACCACCATTCTTCAATAACACCTCTAAGTCCAAAGTCATTTACATCAGAAGGAAATTTTGTCAATCCGGTTGAAAAATTATAAACAATATCATCTACTCGTAAATCATTGTCAATATAGTCATCTGGATATTTAGTTGCATTTTGGGTATTTACGGCAGCTGCTCCGGCTGGTGGTGCTGCTATTAGTTCTGCTGCATAAACTAATTCAACTGAATTATATGCTCTTAGTCCGGCAGTACCGCCGGCATCTGCATCAGTTAACCAATGTATTGTGTGTGGATTACGAGTTCCAACTTGACCACCAGTTATAAATTCTTTACTAAAAAATTCTTTCAATTCAATTGCAGATGCACCCAATCCTTCAGTTAATTCAGTAGTTGTAATTCCCGAAAAAGATGCTGCTGCCCCTTGTATGTCTAAGGTGTCGTTAGCATTTGCAAATTCTCCTAATTCTACATTGATATCAGAAAAAGACATTGTAACTCTATTGGTAAAATCTACTAAAGTCATTATTTATCCTGTTCTAATTCTTCTACTCTTTTTGTTAATTGTTGTATAGATGAAATCAACAATGGAACAATTTTTTCATAATTAATTCCTTTATAATCATCTTTCATATGACCAACAATTTCTGGTATTACTTCTTGAACTTCTTGTGCGATTAATCCATATTCCGTAGGTTTTAAGTGTCCGAATGGACTATCTTGTTTCCAATCAAATTTAACTGGTCTTAATTGATTGATTAATGATAAACCATCTTTTATTTCTACAATATTTTCTTTTAGTCGTTTATCAGATGAATAAAAACCTACAATGTTACCAGTTGCACCAATAGCTCCATCTACAAACAAGTCAAATGTATCGTCAATATCAAAAGTACCAACTGACATTTTACCTTCAGCAACTATATCACCGGCAGTTCCTGCAAGAGTTTCTTTAACTTTAAAATTACCAATAACTTCATTTTTTGCCCCAAATTTTGCTTCTTGATTTGGTCCTGCAAAGAATTGTTGTCCAATACCTGATGTAATTACCCTTGGAAGATATTTTGTTCCTCGTATTTGTGGGTCTGTACCAGATGAATCTAATGTCCAACTTTCAACACCACTACCGGTTAAAACATCATAATCAGTACCGGTTATCTTTACATAAAAGTATCGTTTGGTTAACAAAAATTTACTCGGTATATTGAGTGAACTAGCAGCTGCACTTAAACTCAATACTGAACTAATTCTAAATGAACCAACAAGTTCTGCACCTGTTGTGCTGTTGGTTTCGTTTTGAAAAACTTCACCTTTCCACCTAAACAATGATTTACCTGAACCTGCACCTGCTCGTTCAGTAAGATTTTGTAATTGTATTTCTGTAATTAAATTGGTTTCACCTGTATCTAATAATTGTCCTGCAGATATTGTATTTTCAATAAGGATGTCATCCAAATCTGAACCATCACTTCTAAGATAAACACTTGAACCCCACGCCCCTGCACCTGCTCCACTCATCAATACTATTTCACTATCATTAGCATCTCTGGTAAAGTCTTTGTTGTCTCGTGTACTACCACTCACATAAGAACCTATGTTATTTTCAAAATAACTTTGTGATGTATGTAGTTCAACAAAGTTAATCAATGAACCTCCAAAATCATCTCTTTGTAATGCGATTTCAGAACCTTTACCTGCGTCAGCGTCTAATCTAATCTTAGTATCAACTGATGAACCACCTACGGTAGTTGTACCGACAATATCAATACGATTATTTCCTTCATCTAATACGATTGATTGGTCATTAGATTCCAAAGTAGTTCCATTGATGTTCCAACCACCAATTACACCGGTTGTTGCCTTGATTTCCCCTGTTAAATCAACACTTGTTGCCGTGATATTACCACTTGAATCTAATGAAAAGTTTCCTGCGTCTACTTCTAAGTTTGTTCCGTCCCATCTAAAGTATTTAGTTCCACCTGAGTTTTTTAAACTCATTTGATATAATCCTGAACTTGTTTCTCCTATCCAAATACCATTATTTGTATTGTAAGAAGTAATTCCTATACCCAAATATCCATTGTTTGAACCGGCGTTTAATCTTACTCCATCTTTTTCAATGTTTGTACTATTGATTGTCCAACCACCAATATCACCACTATCAGCGGTAATATTTCCAGTTATATCTAATTGACCTGCTCCGTTCCAAGATAAACTATCACCAGTTGCACTTTTTAGAGAGAATTTGTAAATTCCACTTCCGTCTTCACCTAAGAAAATACCAGTTCCTTGATATCCTAATGTACTTCCGTCTGCACCGAGAGCTATTCTTTGATTTGCACTTGAAATATATAATTCTGTTGCGTCTAAATTAAATGCTGTTGATGTAATATCAATGTCAGTTGATTTAATTACTAAGTCACCACTTGGTGTAAACTTCATAAAATCGGTTCCACTTGTTGCAGTACCAACTCTAAAGTTTCCACCACCATCTACATAAAAACCTTCTCCTGCGTCTACGGTAGTTGCACTTCCAAGTTTTAAGAAGTTACTTGTACCTGTACCACTTGTTCCACTTATATCTAAACCTGTGGTGTTCACTCTAAATGATGTTGTTCTTAAATCAAATCCAGCAGTTGCATCATATGTGAAGAACTCATCAGCATCTTTATATAATCTTAACTCTGCATTTCCATTATCATTACCAATCAAAATACCTGCATTAGTTTCACTACCAAATGCAATTGTACCAATAGATAAAAATGCATCAGTTCCATCTGAATGTAGTTTCATATCTGGTGAAGTTTTACTACCGAATAATATTTCATTTGTACTTCCAGCAGTAATTGTTATACCTGAATCTGTTGTGGTATCATATCCAAAAGACGCACTTTTATTTGTAGATGATAATTGGAAGTCATCTGCGTCTACTTCAAAAGTTCCTGTGGTTACATCTACATTGTCTGCGGTTAAAGAAATATTATCACCAGCTAATGATATTACACTTCCGTTAAATTTTAAATGTTCGGTTGCGGTTCCAATGTAAAATTCTTGTGTTCCGTTATCGTTTGCCAACCAAAATCCTGCAGTATCATCAGTAAAACTTGTTTTCTTACTTCTAATGACCCCCAAGTTATTAGAACCTGTTATTTCAATTGCTCTGTTATCACCAACTTGTATAAATCCTGCATTTTCATTTGTACCACCGTAAGTTCCAGCCTTCAATACTAATTCTTTATCACTAAACGACATAGATGTTTCGGCAGAACTAATTTCCAAGTCGTGTAAACTTCTTCCGTTTGTTCCATCTACTTTAACTTCTAATTCTTTTGTATTTATTTTAAATTGTGATGCTTGACTTGCTTCTGTTCCACTAATGTGTAGATAATTATTATCATTACCTATACGAAATTCTGCGGTAGTCAACCAATAATTGTTTTCATTGATTCTGAATCCGTCGTGTTGTCCGGTTTGTGATGCTTGTGTATCTAATCTTTTTGTATTACCAATGTTTCTACCAATAGTAATTTTTTGTCCAGTTTCTAATCCACCTTGAGTTGTGGCAACATTCAATATACCTGCAATCGAACCTGTATCAGCAGTTATTGAACCTTTGAAGAAACCATTTTCAGTATATAAACCAAATCCAGGTTCATCATCTCCGTAAAGGTATGCACTACTTAATCCTGATAAATCTCCTAAACGACTTCTTAGTTGTAAATCATAAACACCTGAACCTGTTCTTTCCACGATATCCATATAAGGTGTTGAAGGGTCGTTTGGATTTGCATTTAACAATATATAACCAGTTGATACTTCTTCTGCCGCATCATATTTACCAGTTGAAACAATAACTTGTCCTGAATTATAAGATACCGGTGTTGATACCAATCCCATTTTAAATTCTTTATCCGTATCTACTAACCAAACCGGGTCTGATGAAGCGTGAGTTTGTGCAGTTGTTCCACCCCAATCTCTAATTACGGTAAGTGTATTGGAAGAAATAGCTGTAATTTTCATTCTTTCATCAGTTTTAGCATTACCGATTTTTATAATATCTTGAACACTAAAATCCGAAGCATCAGCTACATTAAATGATGTTACAGTTGTATTGATAGTAGATGTAGATAATGTTGTTTTTGCTGCAGAACCTGATGGTGAAGAATCAGATGCACTTGATGGGTCAAATCCAATGATACTTCTGTTACCAGAACCATTTACTTCAAAGTGAAGTTCTCCAAATAATCCGTCTGGGTCAATAGTATTGATATCAGTTATACCATTATAAATAGATTGGGTTGCTGCAGATGTGTGAGTAGAATATCTTTCAATTCCAGATATTTTTAAATACTCAACTGAAAATCCTGTGTCATTTATTTTTTTAGCTTTTAAAATTTCACCTATGGAAAAACCACTTACATTAGGACAACTCATTGTTGGGAATGTGTTGCTTATTTCATCATAACCCAATACAATATTTCCGTTAGTGTCTCGTAATGGTTCTAATGTGGTTGAGTTTGCAATCATTAATTGTCCACCAACTGCATTTACACTTTCTTTTTCAAATACTGCGGTTTTTAATGTTCCACGAATTCTTGCACTTTCAAATTCTGCAAAACCGCCTTCATCTATTCTCCAACCTTTTAAATTACTTACAAAATCTGCGGTTTCAATTTTTCCGTCAGAATGTATGATTAAACCTTTTTCACCTTCTGCAAAAGAACCAAGAAGTCCGGCTGCGGGTTCAGTTCTGATTTGTGTACCGGTGAAATTCCAACCAGCGATTTTATTACCGGCTTGTCCAAACATTGCAATTAAATCTGTTGCGGAATCTGTTCCGTTTCCGTCCCAAACTTGTATTCCATATTTGGTTGCAGCATCATAACTGATTTCTCCAATTCTAATGTATTCGGTTGTTCCGAGTGCGTCAAAAATTTGTATTCTTTTATTAGTAGAACTAATATCAAGTGGTAGTGTGTTTAGTTCAAAATTTGGTGTTGCGATATCAATACCACTTGAATCTGCTCTAAGGTAATTGTTATTACCGGTTCCAATCGTCATATCAAATTCTGCATTACCATTATTGGTACCCATAATCAAACCTTCAGTTCCGGTTTGTGCAAAATCTGTTTTATCTCCGAATTTAATAAATCTATCAGTTCCATTATCCGATAATACGATTGAATCAGAAGCACCAATTGTAATGGTTGAAGTTGCTGCTCCTTGTAGAATTATTTTTCCATCTCCTAAATCAATTCTTTCATTGGTAGAACTAATGTCTAAATTATTAGTTTCTAATTCAAAAGCTTGTGTTTTAATATCAATACTACTACCATCAAAATGTAAATAATCAGTTCCACTTGTTGCGGTACCGATTCTAAATTTACCATTACCATCTATGTAAACACCTGTATTAGCAGTTTCTGTAATGTTTGTTGCACTTGTACCTAATTTAATAACTCCATTACTCGTCCCACTATCTATTATTAAAGTGCTGGTACTTAGTAAAAAGTCATCAGACTGAATGTTTACATCAGACCCATCAAATTGTATAAATTTACTACTTCCGTCTCCGGCATAAAACTTACCTGTTCCAGTATCGTGTTCTAATTGAACACCTGCATTTCCAAATGTAGAATCATTTATAGATATTCTTTTGTTTGATGAATCTAATACAATATCTGTTCCGTTTGCAAGTGTTGTATTTGATAATGTCCAACCACCGATTTGTCCTGAACTTGCACTTATTGCTCCTTGTGAATTTACTTGGAATCCAGATGAAGATATAAATAAATTTCCTTTATCAAAATTACTTCCGTTGGCACTACCACTAAAGAAGAAGTTTGGTGTTCCTTCACTTCCATTGAATAATGATGCCGAACCAATTGTAAATCCACCAAGTAAACCGGCAGATGCCGTAATCGTTCCAACAAATGTAGCACCACTTGCTATAAGAATTCCATCTTTGTCCACCATAAAGTTCGGGCCAAACTTAATATAATAATTGTCTGGTGATTCTTCCGTAGGTGTAAAGTCTATATAATATTCATCTGCCTGTGATTCAAAACCTGGTGCTTGTGGGTCAGAACCAGGCCCTTGGTCTGTTTTGAATATTGTAGATGTATTGGCATCCATTGTGATATTACTACCACTAATTTTTCCTTCAACGATTTGGAAGTTTCCAATGTGTCCACCCGACGCACTTACGAAACCACTCATCGTTACATTTCCGTCTACATCAACACTAAAATTACTTGACGATATTTGTAAGTTTCCTTGTGAACCACTAATAAAAGCTCCATTACTATCACCTAAGAAAAAGTTTGATGAACTGATTGCGATTGTTCCACCAGAACCACTAATAAATTGTCCGTCTCTACCGAAAAAGAAAGTATCGGTTACGACTTCAAATTGACTTGGATTAGTTCTAAATTTTAAATATCTATCAATGTCGGAGTGAGCATCGACAATTTCTAAACCAACACCCTCATAGGATTCTGATGCCGTGATTCTTGTTCCGACTGAACCACTAAACAACATAAATCCACCTTTATTGTTAGAAATCGTGTTATCGAATCCGTCGTATCCTACACTTCGTAAATATGCCGGATTAACTCCATACATTTCCAATGATTGTCCAATCAATAATGAACCTGATAATACTCCGTCAAGTCCGTCCGATATAACTTGTCGTGGGCCTTGAAATGTTATTCCGTTTACTTGTGCCGTTGTTTCTGCTATGTTGTTATTGGAATCATAAAACTCTACTAAGAAATCATACTTATCTCCACGACGAACTGCTTTTGGCATTGGTGCCAATACTTTAAAGAAACTTGGATTAAAGTTTGTTTCACTAAATGGTTCTATCGATACATCTTGAACAATAAATCTACCCGAATTTAATTCAAATTTTAACCAAGCTTTTGGACTACCGGAACCGGCAGTTCTAAATCTACCAACTACATCTGGTATTGAACCCTCATCTCCTAATGAATCTGGAACATCAACTTCTCCTAAGAAGAAGTCATCTTCTCCGTTTTGTCCTGTGATTGCTGAACCTGATAAATAAATTTTTAAAGATGCGTGATTTACATCTGATACATCATCATTATCATCTCGTCTTTTCGAAATAGATTTAAAATAATATGAATTAAATCTAACAACATAATCTACACTTTGTTCTAAGTCAAAAGAGTTCTTTGTTCTAAATGTTACCTTGTCCTCAAGGTTTTGAGTTGAACCACTTATTTGAACTCCGTCAATTAACTTTTCATTATTCAACGATATAAATGGTTCTGTTTCTGTATTGGTTGATGATGATACCCAATTGTTTGCTATGATTGAACCTGTATGAAAGAATCCAATATTTTCATATCCGTTGATAGATGTTGAATCAACTAATATATTTTCCGGTACAACAAATGTATCGTATATTTCTTCAAAGTCTGTTGATGTATGTGAATCTCTTGTATAGATTTTTGCTTTGTAAACATCACCACTAAATGTTCTTAAATTACCAATGGTTAGTTCTGCGAACGAACGTTGAAACACACTATTTTCTGTTTCGGTTTTATAGGTGTCGTATGTAATTGATATACTACCTTGTTTTAAACTAACTGGTATTTTTTGTAAAGTGTCATCAGTTACATAATATGGTTCCGATACTTCAAATGTGGTTTCATTAATTACTTTACTGATGGTTGTTGAATAAGTTGTCGGTAAAGTATATCTTGTGGAAGGATATCTATTTGTATCCACCAAGGTATGTGGATTCGTTACACTAAGTGTTGCTCCGACTAAATCACTTGTAATTTTATTTACTGGATTATCCTGACCCGCTTGTAAAGATACTATATTTCCAGTAATGGTATATTTTCTTGAAACCGTTTTCTTTTTCTTTTTATTCCTTTTGTCTTTTTGAACATTTCTTTTGGAAGAAGGTTTTGAAGACTCAATTTGAATACTTTTTCCTATATTGTCATCTCTTACTGGCATTATATTTCAATTCCTTCTACTTCTTCAACAATACTAACATCAACTTTTAATTCTGCTGTTCCAGTTACGGTTTCAGTAGATTGTAATTCTGTTTGAACTGAATCAATTTGTCCTTTGATTGTTTCGGATGCCACTATCGTTGGTTGACCATAAAAAAAGATTGGTCTTGTGTTTAATTTATCGGTATTGATAAAAAAGTTTTTCGTGTATCTTATGTTGTATGTATTTCTAAAACCAGTTGGGACATTTGTTTTTGTTGGGTCAAGTTCTCCCAATATCACAAGTGTTGCTGGGCCTGGTTCAGTATCCCCGTATGCCTCGATTGAAACTCGTCTTGCTCTACCCTCTAAGTATTCATCAACTGGTGATGTAAAGATAACATTTTGGGCAGAGTCTAATATTTCAATTTTTAAATCAACACCATTTTGTAATAAATCAGAACCTTCAATTAAAAATGAACTATTACCTAAAGTGAGTTCGTCTGGAAAGTCCGATACATTAAAGTATTTGTTATCGGTGGTGTCGAGTAAAACATCGAAATCTTGTAATCCTTGATATGGATTTTTACCTTTTCTTAATATGTTTTGGAATACTGGCATAGATTTTTCTCTTATATATAAATATTAAAATTTAAAATTTATATACTTATTAATATATATAGAGTGTGTATAATATGAGTAAAAAGAAAAGATATAATTTTACCCTTGATGAAGACCTAATGATGTGGTTTAAACATTATTGTCGTGAGAATAGAATAACTGCGTCCGCAGAAATCAATAATCAACTATTCAAATTGTATAAAGATAATATCTTTGTTCAAAAACCAAGAAATGTTTTACCTACTAAATCTGACTGATGAACTTCCGTCTATCTTCTTGATTTCCAACAAGGTATCTACGAAATCTCTCATTGTTTCAATGTGAGATACTACAAATGTAAATTGGAATTGTGATTTTAGATATTGGAATAGTTGTGCAACTGAGTTCAGATTATCACTATCCATTGTTCCCCAACCCTCGTCGATTGCTAAGAAATTACCTTGTGGTAAATTACTTACATTCATCAATCCAATACGAATTGCTAATGAACTAATGAATCGTTCCATACCACTTGATAATTCTAATGACCATATTCTATCGTCATCATACACGATGTGAGTATCAATATCTTTTCCGTTCATTGAGAATACAATACTAAAGTCCACTACTTGTGCCAGAATATCATTTACTGCTCCCTCAACCGTAGGTAATGATTTACTGATTAAATCATAAGGAACCCCGTCTCGTTGGATAGCATTTAATAGATATTGATATGCTTGGTAATCTCCCTCTAATTGTTCTACTTTATCAATGTTTTCATTGATTTGTGTTTCTTTGTTTTTCAGAACTTGAATATTACCAAATACATTTGTTGATGCTAATTTAGTATCTTCTAATTTATCATCTAACAAATATTGTTCTGATTTCAAGTCTTGTATTTTTAAATCAATCGATTGGTTGAAGACAACATCTTTTTCTTGTGAGATGTATCTATCCATTTCACTTACAATAGAATTGATTTGGTTCTGTATGTTCTCTTCTCGTTCATTGAGATATTGTAAGTTAGAAGTGAGTTGACTATGACGATTTTGACCCTCAACCAACGATTGACCTAATTTATCTAAATCTTGTTTGTATGCACGAACCTTAAACATCTTTTGTATTCTGTCGTCCATACGAGATTTTTTATCCAAATATTTGGTTGCTAATTCTTTATCTTTTTCCAAGTGTTTTTTGGTTTCGATAGCATCCAATGTAAATGGATTATTCATACAATGTTCACAATCTTCGTCATAAGTTAGATTACCCAAAGTTTCAATCTTTTCTAATTTAAGTTTAACATCTTGTTTTAGTTTGTCGATTTCGATTTGGAATAAATCTCTTTCTTGTTCTAACTTTTCTAATTGTGCGAACTTTTCTTGTACATTGTCTTTTTCATATGTTTGAATTTTATTCTCTATATTAGAGATTTGTGTTTCACAATCATATTGTTCAGTTAAAGCACTATCTTTATCTTTTTGAACTGATTGTAATAAGTCTTGTGTTTTGTTCTTTTCGTCTTTCAACACTTCAATATCTCTAATGGTTTGGTCTACCGGACGAAGTTTTTTAGTTTCTTTTTCTATCTTTTCCTGATATTCTTTTATTTCAGATTTTATATTTTCTTCTTGACTTTTTAGATTTTTTTCCTTAGATTCTAATATGATTAATTCGTTGGTGATTTGTGCCAATTCTGAATCATAATCAGCTTTCTTAAAATCAGTCAATAGTGCATTTACATCTTTAATATCTTCTGATGCTTGTACCCATAATCTATCAAATATTTTTAACCCCATAAACTGAGATAACAATTCTTTTCTTTCTTTTTGTGTTTTATTAATAAACACCGTAGAATCGTTTTGACTTGACATACTCGTCAATACAAAGTCCTCAAAATCTCCCACTACTTTTCTAATGTTTAATTGTGTGGTTCTTCTTTGGTCTCCGTTAAGACTTGTGGTTTCTCCATTTTCATCAATCATCCAGAAATCAATATCAACCTTGACGTGTCCACTTCTAAGATTTTTCTTACCTCGTTTTTCAATAAAGTAATTTACTCCGTCAATTTCAAAATTTAATTTACAATGCATATTGGTTTTTGCTTTGTTGATAATATTGTTAGCACGAACTGCTCTTGTCGATATATCAAACAAACAAAATGCCAATGCGTCTAATAATGCGGATTTACCACTTGCATTTGGTGCGAACAATCCTACGATACCATTTAATTTAGTGAAGTCAACTACATTGTCTTCCCCATAACTAAACATATTTGAGAACTCAAACTTCTTCAATTTCCAATTAATATTTCTAATGATGTCTTCTGATGCTATCTTGGTATTCAATTCTGTTAAGATTTTATTAATCTTAATCATTGTGTCTTCATCAACTGCGTAATTGTTGTTTAGGTATTCTTCAATCAAACTAAATTGATAACCCACATTATTTACATTACCAATATTGATTTTGTTATCACGAACTTTGTCTTTTGATAATCCATCAACTCTTGTTACGACTGACTCTTGTATTTTTGCTTTCTTTTGTAATTGAGTTAGAACTCGTTTTAATTGAGCAGGTTTTGTATTACTTACTCTAATACGAACTCTTGGTTTTTTAGGTAAATCTGATAAGTCTGGTAATTTACCATTATCAATATTGATTGTATAGTATCCGTAGTCATTTGGTATTTCTATATATTGAGATTTTCTCTTTGGAACATCCCACAATAAATAACCTTTACCAATATCCTCTCCGTGATTCTGTTGAATTAATGAACCACAATATGCTATGGTTTCTTCTTTGTTTAGAAATTGTCTTTTGTGAATATCACCTAATAGTGCTAAGTCATAATCTTTAAACATTTTCATCTTGACTTTTGATGGTAATTTAAATCCTAAATCAGTTTCACTTCTATCCACGGTTCCGTGATACAACACAACATTAGTTCCGTCATCTTGTATATCTTTTGCTTTGATGTAATCTGATTCTTTATCCCAAACATCCCACACGACTAAGTTTGTATCTCCACATCTATACACACCTGTTCTTTTTAGATAATGTAAATTTGGGTGATTAAGGTTTTCCACGATTGGTGTTAAAACATCCATACGATTACGATTGTTTAGATTCGCATCGTGATTACCTGCGATGATAACTAATGGACATATGTCTGCTAAGTTTTTGAATAGACGAGATAATTGGTCCACTAACTCCGGTGACATTTCTGTTTTAGAGTGAGCAATATCTCCACCGATATATGAGATAGCATTATCGGGATTCTTTTTGACTTCTTCGTATAACTTATCGAATACTTGTTCGTATTCTTTGTGTCGTTTCAGATTTCTAATCTGTATATCTGAAATATGATGTATGTATTTAAGTTTCCTAAACGGAACCTTCATTTTTTGTTTTAACAATCAAACTCCTCGAGTCGTTTTAAGACTTCTTGTAACCTGTTTTTCTCTACTATGATATCGTATGCATAGACATCTCCATCTTTAATATACTTAGAGACATCTTGTACTTCTAATTCTTTTTCCAACTCGATAAATACATCGGCACTCATATACACTTTATATAAGTTGTCATTAATTTGCCAATAGTTTTTTTCCATATAGCTTCATTTCCATTATTTGTTTAAAGTCCATTGGTAGTGAGTTGTCGATTTGGGTTATCATTTGTTTATAACCTAAATCGTTTGGGTCTTTTCCGTCCAACTTAACAAAGTTAACCGAAATACCCTCGTTAACGAATTTTTCAGTCATTTGAATAGCATCGTTAAACGCATCACTATCCAAGATAATAAATATATCTTTCACTTTCTTTTCGACGATTTTTCCATAAAGTTTAGGAAGTATAGATTTACCGAAAAGTGGAATAGAATTATTCTTAACCGACATAGCATCAAAGACGCCTTCCACCAAGATAATCGGTAAAGACCAATTTACATAAAGGTCGAATCCGATAACATCTTTTGGTATTGGTGGGTTCTTGTATTTCAATGTCGATGCGTAAAAATCTCTACCTACGAAATAATTTAACTTTCCGTGTTCATCATAACTTGGAATGATAATACGATTCTGATATTCTCCGTCTGAACAATAACCTAAATTATATCTTTCGATATCTTGTTCTGTAATTCCTCTTTTTCTTAAAAATAACATTGCGTGGTCTCTAATAATACTATTTTGTGGTTCTGATAATGACTTGAATTCTTTCGGTAGTGTTATGTCGAGTTGACCCGCATTATCTTTATCATTGTTGTAAAAAGTTGTTTCTCCTAATAACTTAGATAGTGTTTGATAATCTTGTTTTCCTGCACCAACTTTCTTTAAAAGTTGGAATAAATTATGACCACCTTGATTACTTACCCAACAATGCCATTTACCAGTCTGTATATTGACTTGTAGTTTTGGTTTGTGATGATGTATAAATGGACTCCACCACATATATTCGTTGTTTTTCTTTAACGATTGTCCACGAGATTTTAAAACTTTGTCTAATAATTGTATTAATTCTGTATTCATTTACGAAACCTTGATTTTATTTTAAAGTTTGGGTCAAACGGAACATTTGGTATGTTGTCTAATACTTCTTTTAACATTATTATACTTGGTATCTGCACTATATAAGTATCATCAATAATATCGAACTTACAAAGTTTATTTGTTTTACTACAAATACCCATTAAATCACCTTCTTTGGTTTCTATCAAGTATTGTCTATCCGAAGGTAGTCCATACATATTAACGAACTCTCCGCCTACACTTGGTTTTGACGATATAACACCTGGTTTGGGTGAACCACCATATTCAGAAACATATGTTAAAAACTTATCTGTCTCTTGCTGGTTTGTCATATTCTACTAATCCCGTAAATTCTGATGATGAACGAATTTTCTTACCCAATCCTTGTTGGAAGTCAATTCCTAATTCACTACATACTTGGACCTCTGGTGAATTACTTGCGTCTCTATCTCCTCCGTTACAAAATACCAATTCATCAAAAGGTTTCATTCTTTTGATTGTTTTAATGGTTTCCGTTACGGACTTATCGTTATCTTCTGCTAAGATTGCTTCGTCAACCATATCTAAATGAAATATGATTTCTAATCTATCTTTTTCGTCCATAAACTCATCACCCTTTTTCATCATACATTGTTTACGATTATTAACGATAACGATTAATTCGTCTGCTAAGTCCTTAGCCATTTTAAAGTATTCTAAGTGTCCTATGTGTAGTGGGTCAAAGTATCCACTAACGATTGCTGTCTTTTTTTTCATTTTTCTCCTTCTTTCTAAATATCTTGTCGTAATTGTCTTCGTATCTTTTTCTATCCGAAGTTCTTGGTGCCGAACCTTTTGTGGTTCCGGAATCATATATTGACTTTTTATCCGACCCACTCATATCCGTCTTTGGTAAATTTAATTTCTTTCATTTCTCTAAGTGCATTTCGATAATTATTAAACTTCACTCTATAACCCCATTGGAATTCGTTCATTATTTCGAATTTAGTTGTTACACCTTTTTTCTTAATAAACTCAACCAGTTTTTTTAGTCCTTCAGTTTCTCCGATTGGTTTTAAATTAAATACATCTTTCCAACCATTGAACCACTTGGATATTCTTTCTTCCCAAATCATATGTTTAGCAATATCTTCTGTGTTGTATTCAATAGGATTGTCTAACATTTCCTCAAACTTTTTCATAAAGTCTTCTTTGTCTTCATATAAATAAGGATAAGGATTGTCTGCAACGCTTGTCATTTCAGGATAACATAATTTGTTCGGTAATAAATAAGGAACACCAACACTAAATCCGTCAGTCGTTGAGATTGACCAAGCACTATATGTTTCAAATGTTCCAACCCCAAATTTCATCGTGGATAGAAAATCCATATACTCATCTCTACCGGCTAAATTGACTTTCTCATGCCACTCTCTTCTTGGTGCAGCATCTGCCATTGTAGTGTATACTTTAAAGTCTTGTCGTTTTTCCCATAGTTTGTCCATAGCTTCACAAAACCAAGACCAACCTGTATATCCTGCTCCTCTATGATTAAAGATTACGGTTTTGTCTTTGTATTCTTTTCTGATATTTATTCTGTCTACACCCAGATAATGTGGTTGTATAATTTTTTGTAAATCATCAAGGACGGTTTGATTGTAATGTTTGGATGCTTCTTTAATGGTTAATTGTTTTAACCAATCTGAATTAACACCACACTCTTGTTGAACTAATAAACCTGCAACTGATAAGTCAATAGCACGAACTGGATTATTACTTGGATTTACACGATAGTCTTCTGCTCCGTCTCCGTATGGTGCATTTTCAGGAACTTCGAACCAATGTGAGTATCCGATTATTTTAGGTTCAATATTTGTTCCGTTGTGAAAACAATTTGCGATTTGTAATGAGTGTTCTGGTAAGTGTGTGTAAACAATATCCCAATCATTATGTCTCCAATTAACCACTTTCATAAATTCAAATACATTAAAGTGTTGTCTCATTGTATTGATGTATGTTGGTTGTTTGTAAATGATTTGTTCTACATTTGGAAAATTTAAACTTTCTACATATTCTGGAATAGGAATTGTAAAGTGTATTTTTTGTAATTTAGACATATAAGGAATTACATGCCTCAATACTTCTACCAAACTATCTGCTTCTAAATTTTTTCTATAAGTATAATTTCCGTAAATCAATACTTTGTAATCATACTCTATTGTTTTATCATCTATAAATGGTTCAATCTGAACTCTGTTGTTTTTCACTTAATAACCTCATTAAATCGTTTATTTCCATTGATATGTATGTTTTACTACGATTTCTCTTAAACACTACCAAAGGTATGTGTTGACCTGCATTTGATTCTGCTTGTTCCAATGATTCCCAAATATTTAATCTTTCTTGATTTTTACACTCTGTTGCGAAAGGGAATAATTTACGAGCGGCTGGTGATAACAATATATCTTCACCACTATCTCCCATTGTGGTTGAGCGTACATCATCTGGTTCTAATTGTTGGAAGGTTTCTAAGATTAAATCACGAACGTCGTTTTGTAACCTTTTACCTTTATTCTTTGCTGAACGAGTTTTCATACATTAATAAGTATAAGATAAAACTTCTAAAATGAAGTTTTTTTTATTTTGAGAAAATAAATGTGATTTTTTTATGATTTTTTTATATATATTAATACACCTTAATTACCGCAAGGGGCAAAATTCAATATACGCCTAATTAAACATCAAAAAACTTATCTTTGAAATATCTTTTGTATTCGTGTTTTGCCCACCCCTCAGCTTTCTTTTCCCATTTATTAGAAAAGTATCTGTCTTTACCTAAGAAGTCTGCTACTTGACCTGCTTGTTGATATTTCTTTAAGAACTTATCCAACCCGTATCTATGAACTCTTTTAGCGTGATGTATTTCGTGTAGTATTGTGATGATAAAGTCTTTTACAGTTTTATACCCTTGTGGTCTAATAAAAATAGTATCTTTTTCCCAATCATAAGTTCCTTTATCATTGTTGTTTTTTCTTTTAAATGATTTTGAAAACTTTACTTTTGTCGGTAGATTATAATGTTTAACGATTTCATCTGCTACATAAACGAAGTCTGTTCGTTCCATCATTAGATGTATTTCTGTTAATAGTTTTTTAATCATAACTTACCTTCATCTTTCCACATTGTTATCTGGATATATCCTACGACCATTAAACAACATATTGCTATAATTACTTTATCCATTATCTCCAATCCCATATTTTTAATAAATTATATGTAACACCAATACCGATAACTGGTTCTGTCATACCGGTGGTGTTGTTGTATGCTACACCTATAAAAGGCCCAACACTAAATTGGTTTCTTGGTGGTTCTATTTTTTGGACATCACCTCGTCCTCGTATAGTTATACCACCTACAAAACTCTCATCAATATACGAAACAAATTCGTCTTTGTCAAGTTTTTTTATCTTTGGTTTTAAATTAATTTCACCAATAGTATTGACATTGACTTTTTTAGTTGTTAAATAATCATCTTTCCACGCAACCAATACTTGTCCTTTGGTTTCATATTGTCCGATACGATTTACTTGTTTATCGGTAAACTCAAATCTATCATTTCCTGATATATAAGAAGATAAAGGTTTTGACGAAAGTATTTCTACTTTTTGTTCTAAGTCGTATAATCTTTCCAATAATAATACGTTTTCTTTACCACGACTTTTATTGTGTTCATCAAGTTCTTTGGTTAAGTCTTGTGATAATTCAATGTGGTAGTCAAGTTTTTCTTCAAGATTTTTTATCATATCTTCTTGAAGTTGAACCTTTAACCTTAATCCAACGAACTCACGATACAATTGTTTTACATCATACTTGTTGATAAAGATTGTTGTTCCTAACAATAATACCGCAGATAATATTGAAAGTATTTCTTTATAAGATGTTTTGAACCGCATTACCTATCGCCTCTTTAAGTGCTCCACCAAGTTCACTTCTATCGAAAGGTAGTTCTTCATTTATTTGAAAACCTGTGGAACTAATTTCTCTATCGATAGTTCCTGTTCCATTACCAGTTCTTACTACACCTGTTTTCTTGTTTTTCAATTCAACAACTACACGAACTTCTGTTGTAGTGGTTTCTCTTCTGAATAATCCAAGTATTGTTGTACTGGTTCTTGGTTTTCCAAGATACACTACTCTTGCTGTTAATTCAAAGTCTGAATCGTTTTCTACCAATTCATATCTTGAATCCATTACATTTTCAGTTAGTATATTTGTTATACCTAAGAAAACACGAGTGTCCTCTAACCCCACAATCTCTGCTTGATTAACAAAATTGTTAATTGACAAAGTTGGAACTTTTAAGTCATCTTGTCCAACCAAAGTTGGTTGTGGTAATTGTCCAAATACTATTCCACATAGTAATACGATTGACCATAGTTTTTTCATTTTATCCTCCTAAAAGTTTGTTCCAAATATTATGGAATAACTTATGTTTCTTTCACCTAAGTCATTGACTAAGGTATTGTATCCTACATTGAAACCAAAATTCATTTTAAATGTTTCGGTAAAGTTTATATCGATACTTGCACCTGGATAAATCAATATAGGACTTTCCAATAATAAATATTTGTTTTCAGTTTTTAAACCCTCAAAATATCTAAATAATGTATAACTTACAAATGTTTGTAAGTTAATCGTATTTTTTCTAAATTGTATTGGAAATCTATATCCATACATCATATTTAGATTTAAAAAGTTTTCTCGTGATATTCTACCAATAGATGAACTTAATAATCCAACTTGTCTAATATCATTACGAATAACTTTTCCGTAATTACCCGTGATTAACCAATCACTACCTTCAAAAGTTCTGTAATATAATGCTCCTGCATTCCAAAAAGCATTTTGATTTTTTTCCTTTGATTTTCTGGTATTACCATACAAACCCAATACCTTTTTTAAATCCAAAGTAATGTTTAAAGTATAATTATACTCTTGTGTTAAATCAAAATTTTCTCTCGTGTATACTGAGTTAAATGTTGCAACTGAACCCCAATCGTAAAAAGTATTAACGATATCTCCACCGATAAAACTTGGTTCACCTGCTCCAATATCTTCTTCGTCTTCTCGTTCCAACTCATCTGCTAAGTTTGTCGAGATAGCAGATGCTAATGCTTCTTCTGCTACATTAACCGCACAAGGAAATAGTTTTTCGAAATCTCTATAAACTTGTTGTGTCCAATTTTGTAGAGTTCCGTCTGCTACTTCTAACCAAGTAAAAAATCTTCGTTGGTTATAATAAGTAACCCAAAATCCATTCTCAGTTGTTTCGGTTGTGTAATTGATATTAACCGCTTGTTGATTGCAAGGGTCTATATAATTATAACCGAAACCTTGTCCGTAAAGACTACTGAATATTAATAATGTGAGTAACCATTTCATTCATTCTACCAACCTCTTTTTTCCAATCTTCTCAATACATTTGCTACTGCTGTAATTACTGCTCCTGTTGTTGCGAAAGATACGGTTGATTGGTCAAATGACATATCAAGGTTCTTCAATACACCTTCACCTTCTTTGGCTGATGTTCCTAATCCACTACCTGTAATGTATCTACCTGTTTCTACATTTACTAAACGAACTTGGATACCAACCATAGTTGTGTTTGTGATTTTTGCTTTTCTTCTTTTGATTTCTTCTTGGTTAGATACTGCGAAATCATATACTTCTGCATAAGCAAACCATTTGGTTGTAGCGAACTTACCGACATTTAGTTCTTCTTCCAATAATCCATCAACACTTCTTTCCCACTCTTGAACGATTTTATTTATTACTTCGTCTTTTTCTTCTACGAAATAAAAACGACCCGCTTCTTCTAAGACTTCGATAATTCGATTGGTCATACCAAACCCCACTCTTTTATCTCTAAGTTCTGGGTATTGATTGATGATGTTTTGTGGAATAGAAATCTGAATCAGTTGTATTCCTTCTGGTTCTCCGTCATACCATTTAATATCATCTAAGGTTTTTTCTGCCTCGTATGATGCTATTTTAGATTGTACTTTTGTTTTTGCTGATTGTGCTTCAACTTGTGATGTTGCACAAACTAATAAAAACATCAACACAAATATGTTGAATAAATGTTTCATATTTCTACTCCTGTTTATTTTTTAAATTTAGCTAATGGGTCTCCGTGGAATTCTTCAATCTTGTTATCAAGTGTTTTGATAGCACTATTAAATGATTTCACTTCACCTTTTAGACCTGCGATATCACCTTTGATATCTGATAAATCTACACCCTCATATGAATCAATCTTTTCTGTAAGATAGTCGATTTGTTTTTCAAATGCGTCTAACTTTTGTCCAACTAATTCTATATCTGATGTTTCTGCAAATCCTTGAACTACTTCTTCTAATGAATCTATTCTACCAGTAAAAGTATACCAACCTGCTATAAGTGATGATAATACCGTTATGATAGCAACGATGTTCTGAATTGATAGTCCGAACTTTGCGTTTTGTAGATTATCTACTAATTGTTCTGCGTCTATTTGTTTTGCCATTTTGTTATCTCCTATAAGTCAAACCCAAATGATATCATTAAGGTTTCGTTGTGAAAACTATCTGTGTTGTAATAATATGCTAATGATATATCAACAATACCTGCGTCAATACCACCACCAAATGTTAAGTAATCAACATCAAATTCTGATTCTGTGTAGTATCCTAATTTTAAACTTGCGATACCTAAATTGTATTCACCACCCAATCCAATAGAATTGTAGTCTTCAAAGATTTTTACATCTGACGATAAAGTGAAGTCTCCAAATCTATGTCCAACACCAACACCTATTGACATAGGTAAGTTAAGTGATTGGTCTAAAAATTCTGTTTCTCCACCAACATCTTTCAATACTAATCCTAATGATGTGTTTCCAAATTCTTTATAAGCACCTAAGTCAAATCCAAAATTCATTTTAACATCATACTCTTCTATAATGTTGTGATTGTATAGATTTAATCTTGCTCCGACTAACCAATCATTGAACTCAAATCCATATCCACCACTTACTCTATATGATGATGAATCAAAATCTCCCAACACTACTCCGTATTGGTCTGCTTGTGTTTGAGTTCCATAATTGAAATAAAATATTTCACTTGACCAACCCATATCTGATGTAATCAAAATACTTTGATATCCCATATCATCAGTTAAATTTGGTAACCACTCCACATAAGAAATCTCTTGGTGTGATTCTTTTAGTCCTGCAAACGCTGGATTGTGAAATACATTTTTTACTTCGGCATTTGCTATACCGACATTACCCATACCTGCACTACTTACACTTGGATTAAGTGTAAAGATATTATTTGCTTGTGCGAATAATGTTCCTGTTAATATTAATAATGTTAATAATTTTTTCATTATTTACTCCTATTTTAAAATTGTAAATTTCTTTGTTTTGATTTTGTTCTCAGTTTCCATTAAGAATACATAAATACCTGAATCTAAATTCTTATATCCACTATGGAATTGTGGGTCAGTTGATTCTGGTAATTCGTCAAACTTAAAGTTATGTAAACCTTCTTGAACTGAATCCTCAAAGATTGTTGATATTTTCTGTCCATTTATATTGTAAATACTAATCTTAACATCTCCAGCTGATTCCATAAAGAATTGGAAGTTTATATCGTCGTGTTCAGATTGTATAAATGGATTTGGATAAATGTAAGTTAATTCATCTTCTTGTGGTTGTCCACCACCGAATGCCCAATATTTATTCCAAATACGAATATTACCACTTTGTCTTTCCATCAATAAGTCATCTCCGTTTGGATTACCTGCTGCATATTTACCTACGAATTGTAAGTCTGCTGTAATCCACTCGTCTGGATTGTTTTCACTAATTAATGATTGGAATACTAATTCTAATCCAACGATTTCTTCTGTGATGTAATAATC
>Ga0208162_1000349_pt1 | contig 26955 bp, 19 predicted proteins | sample CB_VirMetaG_4_FD_184539 | JGI IMG/M metagenome (GOLD analysis project Ga0208162, IMG submission 184539) | Freshwater to marine saline gradient viral communities from Chesapeake Bay - CB_1508_1M Viral MetaG (SPAdes) (version 4) | ecosystem: Environmental > Aquatic > Marine > Coastal | place: USA... | reverse complement strand
GATGCTGGTGTTGACATCAGCGGGATTATGGCAATCGGTTCTGGACAGAACTGGAAGAAAATGATTTAATTGGAGTTATAATGTCTAACAGGACACACGGTAGAGAGCCCCAAACAAAGAGGGCAGTAAATGTTTCAGAAAAGTTGAGACACAAAAACGATTCAGTCGATAGAATGATTCGTCGTTTTTTGAGAAAAAGTAAGAAGCAAGATATCGTTAGAAAGTATCGTGCCCGAGGCGAGTTTGAAAAGCCATCCGTCAAGAGAAGAATGGCTGGCAAAAGAAGACAAAAAGTTCTTGATAAACAACAACAAAGATATGAACAAATGAGAGACGGCGGAGTTGGTACGGATGATAAACTTCCGAAACCTAAAAAGAATAGAAGAAGAAGGTAAGAAGCAAACTATTTATTGCTAGGAGAACCAAATGTCAATTTATCAATACAGACCAGGACTTAACAATGCCGCTTCTTATATGGCATCAGGTACACCATTTATTACAGGATCAAATGCCCTTACTGGTTCTATGAAGATTGAGTTTCCTAGAGTAACAAAATCCATCACCATTCACGAGATCACAAATAACAAGTCAATATACTTTTACTTTAACGAAAATGCAACAGAGTTAAACAAGTTTGTTATTGATGCAACTTCGCATGATCACCAGCCATTCACTTTTAATGTAAAGTGTAAAGAAATTTATATCTCAGGATCAGGTATTCAGTTCAGACTTATGGCAGAATTGACTGGTATTAACTCACAAGAGATGTTCGCCCTTACAGGTTCAGGTATAACCGAATAGTATCATTATAAAAAAACGTCTTTTTATAATTTCGATAACTATTTATTTTTGAACCATTTTATAAGGGGAAGTCTTTATGTCTTCATTGTTAGAACAAGCAATCATCGATGCCGCAGCACTTAAAGATGCAGCAATCAAAAACGCAGAATCTGCTCTTTTGGATAAGTATTCCAACGATATCAGAGAAGCAGTTGAAAATCTTCTAGAACAAGAAGAAGAGGAAAAAAATGACGATGCTCCCACGGGTGCTGAAGATATTCCACTTGCTGCTGCCCCCGAAGGCTCCGAGGGAGAGGGAGAATCGAGCGATGATGTGATTATCCTCGATATGGATGAACTTCAAAAAATGGCAGACACATTGGCTGCTGAAGACGAAAGCCTGATGGGAGAGCCAGCCTCTCATGAAGCCGCATCGGAGACCTCACTAACACCACCATCGGAAGTAAGTGATGAAATTGCCCCTGTTGATGTGGGAGTTACCCTTGAAGAAGAAATTGACACAGTAGACCTTGAAGCAATCATTGAAGAGTTGATTGTCGACATTGAGCCCCAAAAGGAAGGCTGGGTCGGAACCCCTGATGATATTATGGACTTCAAGCAAGAACTTGAAATGGCACGCATGGCTTCTACAAAGGCACAAGAAGAAAATGAAGCACTTGTTGCAGCCAATAAGAAGTTGACAAAGGAAAACAAAGATCTTAAAACTAAGTTTTCTACTTTGATCGACTCAGTTAACACTTTAAAGGAAAGCATGGAAAAGGTTAATCTTTCCAATGCTCGACTTGTTTATACGAACAAGACTTTGGCAAATCGCTCCCTGAATGAGCGACAAAAGAATAAAATTGTTGATGCTTTGTCAGAGGCTCGTTCGGTTGAAGAAGCAAAGGTAATCTTCGAGACTCTAGAGAACGCAGTGGGCAGTGTTGTAGGTAAGGCACAGCCACAATCACTTCGTGAGACTATTGAAAGACCCTCTGCCAACTTGCCTAGAAGAGCGGACAGGGCTGTTGAACGTCCAGCAATGGATAGAATGCAGATTCTGGCCGGAATTAAATCACACAAATAATCTTATAGGAGAAATTAAAAATGTCTATTCTTGAAAAGCTTACAGAAGGCATCGTTCGTAGAGATCTCTCCAAAGAAGGTGCTGCTCTTCTCTCCAAGTGGGAAAAGACAGGTCTTCTTGAAGGTCTCACAGACGAAAGAACTCGTCATGGTATGGCGTCCCTTCTTGAAAACCAAGCCAAGGAACTTCTTCGTGAAGCTTCTTCTATGGCTGGTGGTGACGTTGAAGGTTTTGCTTCCGTCGCATTCCCAATCGTCCGTCGTGTTTTCGGCGGCTTGATCGCAAACGACCTCGTTTCCGTTCAACCAATGAGCCTTCCATCTGGTCTCATTTTCTTCCTTGATTTCCAAGTCAATGCCACATCCCGTCTTTCTTATGAAGCCGGAGACTCCATCTATGGTGGTGGTGTTGTTGGTTCTCAAATCACAGGTGGTGTTTCCTTGGCGGGTCGTGAAGCAGAACAAAGCTTCTACGCACTTAACAATGGTTATTCCTCCCCAACAGGTTCCGCAGCAGCAACATTTACACTTCTTGCTTCTGGTACCGTTGGTGATGGTGGTACTGCTGGTGATGATGTTGACCGTCTTTGCCGATTTGATCCAGATCTTGTTGGTACTTCTGTCGCTGTTGGTAAGGTTGCTCTTTCTACCCTCACCGCAGGTCAGTTTAACATCAAGGATTATGTCACAATCACAGCCCTTAACGGATCTACAGTCGTCGGCGGTATGGCTCGCCGTCTTACTCGCGATGCCGATGCAAATGATATTGCTGCTTCATTGGCTACTTCTGTCGCTGCTGGCGATCTTATCGTTGTCATGACAGGATCCTCCATCGGTGCTGCTACAGCATCTATGGCAACAGTTGACACTGCTTCCTTCGTTATCGATGATAACCTTACGGACGGTGGCGCACTCGGTGCAGTTGTTGGTGCTTCTTCATGGGGTCTTGAAAGCGAAGCAAATATCCCAGAGATCGATATCAAGGTCGATTCCGTCTCCGTCACAGCGAAGACCAAGAAGCTCAAGGCTAAGTGGACACCAGAATTGGCACAAGACCTTAATGCCTATCACAACCTTGATGCAGAAGTTGAGTTGACTTCTGTTCTTTCTGAGCACATTGCTCTTGAAATCGACCAAGAAATCCTTGAAGATCTCGTCAAGGGTGGTACTGCTGCCAAGTTGTACTGGTCTAGACTTCCAGGCAAGTTCGTTAACCGTGAAACAGGTGCTGCACTTAATCCAGTATCCACCGGCTACCCAGACTTCACTGGTAATGTCTCTGAGTGGTATGAGACACTTGTTGAAACTATCAACGATGTTTCTGCACAAATTCACCGCAAGACACTTCGCGGTGGCGCTAACTTCATTGTCGTCTCTCCAGAGATTGCTAACCTTCTTGAGTTCACCGCTGGTTTCCGTGGTGCTGTCACTCACGAAGATGCACGCGGCACTGTTGGCGCAGTTAGAGTTGGTAACTTGAGCAAGAAGTTCGATGTTTATGTCGATCCATACTTCCCAAGAAATGTTGTTCTTTGCGGTCGTAAGGGCGCTTCTTTCCTTGAAAGCGGCTATGTCTATGCTCCATATGTTCCACTCCAAATGACACCGACAATCTTCGGCACCGAGGACTTCGTACCTCGTAAGGGCGTCATGACCCGTTATGCTAAGAAGATGGTCCGTCCAGATATGTACGGATTGGTTATCTGCCAAGATCTCGTCTGATCTTAGTGTAACATAGTCATCAACAGCCCTCCCACTTATTGTGGGGGGGTTTTGTTGTTTGAGGCACTACTTAGTGTTAGGAGAAATTTTACCCATGGCTCTTCCCGTTCTCACTCCAACAAGTCAAATGAGCAAATCTATTCTTGCTCCAACCGGCACCTATTCAGAAGTCGCCGATTCACTTCCTTTTGGCATTTATGCAAGTTCATCAGCATTTATTTCTGGCGCTGTTGATCAAGTTGCTTACACTTATAAAAAACTCGGTGGAGATGTTCTCGATATCGAACTGAAAACAACAAATGTTTATGCCAATTACGAAGAAGCTTGCTTGGAATACAGCTATCTTATCAACCTTCACCAGTCCAAGAATATTCTTTCTGATGTTCTCGGACAAACAACAGGCACTTTTGATCAGGATGGTAATCTTGTGTCGGGACCAGAAGGCGTCAATCTTAAATATCCAAGAACCATGTTTGAATATGCTCGCCGAGTTGGTGATGGGTTCTCCTTTGAAGCAGGTATCGGTGGAACAATCCCTATCTATTCAGCTTCTTTTGAGGTTGTCGACCAGCAACAGGATTATGATCTTCAGGCTATTTTGTCACAATCCTCGGCAACAGGCATCGACCCGGCTGGAGGCTCTGGTGCTGAATATCAAGGAGTAGTCGGCGACAAAAGGGTTATTATTAAAAAAGTGTTTTATAAAACCCCAAATGCTATGTGGCGATTCTTTGGCTATTACGGTGGATTAAATGTCGTTGGTAATCTAAACTATTATGGTCAATATACAGACGACTCAACTTTCGAAGTCATCCCGGTGTGGCAAAACAAGCTTCAAGCTATGGCTTATGAAGATCACTTGTATACAAGACTGTCTCATTATTCTTTTGAACTAAAAGACAATAAACTTAGATTATTCCCAGCACCTGAGATTTACAGTGATCAACAATATATGTGGGTTGAATTCTCAGTTATTCCAAATAGTTGGGATGAGAATACAGAATATGATACAGGAACAGAGGGAATCAATAATGTCAACACTATTCCGTTTGATAACATTCCGTATGAAAACATTAATGCAATCGGTAAACAATGGATCCGCCGCTTTGCTCTTGCTCTTTCGAAAGAGACACTTGGGCAGATTAGGGGCAAGTTTTCTTCAATCCCAATCCCAGGTGATTCCGTAAATCTTAACGCTGATGCTCTTTTGAGTCAAGCAAAAGAGGAACAAGATTTACTTAGAAATGAGCTTAAGGAGATTTTGGATCAGTTGACTTATGCAGAGATAGCGAAGTCAGATGCCGAGAAGGTTAATGCAATCGAGGATATACAAAAGAAAATGCCAATGTATATCTATCAAGGTTAAGATAACATATGTCAAGTGAAAAAGAACAATTTAGTGGCTTTCGTCCATATTTCAAAGATGCAAGAGAAACCGATGATCCGGATGTTAAAGAGGTTTCTCTTATGCCATCTACTGTGGAGACAATAGATTTTGCTCTCTACGACTGGCTTAATGAAGAACTTGATATTTTTTGCTCAACAAATGAGGGGTGGAGAAAGGTTCCTCTTATTTGGTCAATGCCAGAGAGATCTTTCCAAATCAAAGACAATAAGGATTTGAGAAATAGAAAAAATGTTTTTACACTTCCTGTTATTTCAATAGAAAGAAATTCTTTAGTAAAAGATCCGAGTATGAAAGGCGTAGCATGGGCTCATCTCCCAAGATATAATGATGCCAGAGGAGGAGCAATAGAGGTTGCTAGATTGATCAATCAAGATAAAACATCAAACTTTGCGAATGCTACATCAAAAAGAAGATTTGGTCAAATAAACTTTCCATTCAAGAACAAAAAGGTTGTTTATCAAACTGTAACAATGCCTATTCCAACTTATGTTGTAGCAAACTATGTTGTAACAATCCAAACAGAATTCCAACAACAAATGAATGAAATATTCACTCCTTTTATAACAACAACTGGTCAGATCAATAACTTCTTTATTCATCGCGATGGACACAAGTTTGAAGGCTTTATTGAGAACGACTTTTCACTTGATAACAATTTGTCAAATCTTGACCAAGAAGAAAGAACATTTAAAACAACAATTAACTTGAAGATTTTAGGATACCTTCTTGGTTCTGGGCCTAATGATAATCAGCCTAAAATAACAATTCGAGAAAATGCTGTTGAAGTAAAGATTCCAAGAGAAAGGGTTATCTTTGGAGATAAGAGGGAGAGGGATTAATGTCTAATGATAATAAGTGGTCAAGACCAACAAATCCTCCTCCTCCCCTCTTTCTTGGAAAAACAGAAAGAGATCTTGTAAAGCAAGTTAATGATGAACTCATTGAAAGAGTCATCGGACAACAGATATTATACCTTCCAGTTTCTCGTGAAAGAACAAACTTTCACCCTCTTTATGGAGAAGCAATCCATAAAAGCTTCCTTGGGCCAGTAAGAGTCCATGCTCTTGTTGAGTTTGAAGGAATCCAAACGACAACATCTCATTATGGATTGGACAAGGATTATAAAATCACAGTTAACTTCCATAAAAGAAGATTGGCAGAAGATCAAGACCTTTATGTTCGCGAAGGTGATTATGTTCGATATGGAAACTCTTTTTATGAAATTGTTTCTTTAAACGAAGGTCGCCAACTCTTTGGACAAGTTGATCATCTTTTCCAGATTCAAGCAACATGTATTAAAACTCGTAAAGGGGTTATGTCGCTTGATAATATGGCACAAGATGTTATTGACGCCCTCAACGAGTCTTATCAAGAAGGTGGGGGTTTGTATTCTGATCCCACTCCGCCCTCAGATTCATCTCCAACTACTTCATCTCCAACTCCTTCGTCTTCACCTTCTTCTGGTAGTGGGTCTGGGACACTTAATTTTCAAGATATTATTTGGACAGTTTATGTTTATGAGGTTCCATCTGATTTATCTCCATCTACTGCTTTATCTTCTTTGCTAGGGTACGATGGTGATCCTTTGATGGTACAAACTGCTGCAATTTATGAAAATGGTGTCAGGCAAATTTTAACAGCAAGTCCATTAACGGGAGATTACTATGTCGCTGGTGGTGATGTTTTTAACACTTACACGGTTCCAGAAGGAACAAGATTATATTTGGAAGTTTTAACTGTAATATCTTAATAGTAAATTTATGAAAGCATATAGAGAAATATATTTATATGAAAACGGAAATTCTCCAATTACTTCGGGAACAAACCTAAATCCCTTATTGGGGTTCGAAGGGAGCATGTATGCTCAGACTGCCCACATGTTTCTAAATGGAGTTCGTTCGGTTGTTACAATCACTCCATTAACCGGAGAATTTTATGTGATGGATAATACTATCTACAATGCAATAGAAATTGAGCCAAATTCAACTTTAATGCTGGAAATTATAAAAGTTATCGAATAAAATTTAAAAATCGATTAAAAAAATATTAAATAGTCTTTTTAAATTTCTAATGCAACTTTTTTATGCTATCAAACATTTTTCTCTTCTGTTAAGTTGAGGCAGGTATATCTATGGGTGAACGGGTGTACCTTGTATTCCTGTTCAGGTTTTTTTGAAAATTAACCCTTTTCAAAAGATCCAAAACATATTATAATAAGAGGAGAAATAAATAATATGGCTACATTTACATTCGCAGGAACCGGTAATAGTTCGAACCTTTTCGTTTGGTTGAAGGTTTCAGCTTCGGCTTCCTACGTTAAGATCAGCCCAGTTGCTATTGTTGATTCGTCAACTTCTAGCTTCAGTGTTGATCTTGAGGATTTCCTTGTCGACAATGTTGGTTCAACAGTCGCGGATATCTACAACACACACAAGGGTTCTGAGCCATCGGAATATCCGGTTTTCAGAATCGCCAACACTGCTGCTGGTAACTCAGAGCTTAAGATGGCTAACCTTGTTGATGGTGCCACCTACGATGTAGACGGTGCTATCTCGAATGCCGGTCCAAACAACGCTTCAGTTGCTTTGACAGGCACTACACAAACACCATCGTTCAGTGGTTCGGCACCATCTGGATCATCAACTAAGACCAAGGTCCGTGCTGCTGATCAGTTGAATATCGAACTTGATGACGGTACTTCGACATATGCGACTCTTGATGACGCAATCGCCGCAGGCGCTGTTACTCCAGGTAATCTTGAAACAGCACTTCTTGATGCTGGCGCACTCAAGGTCGGATGGACACCAGCAGAACTTGATTCAGCTAATGTTGATGAAGCAATTGTCAACTATGGCTACATTAAGCAAATTAATGCTTCTCTCGATTCTCTTGAATCTAATGTCGCTTCAGACATAGCAGATTCAATTGATTCGCTTGAGCTTGCAGAAGATCAGGCTATTGCCTCTGTCGATTCACTTGAGGGTATTGACTCATCGCTTGAGACTCGCATCTCTACAGAAGAAGTTGCTCGCGCTGATGCTAAGACTGAGCTTGACAATTCTGTTGATTCACTTGAGGCTGTCGACGGTTCACTTGAGACTCGCCTTTCCAACGAAGAAGTCGCTCGTGCCGCTGCCAAGACTGAGCTTGATGGCTCTGTCGACTCACTTGAGGGTGCTGACTCATCGCTTGAGACTCGCCTTTCAAATGAAGAAGTTGCTAGAGCAGCAGCCAAGACTGAGCTTGATGGCTCTGTCGACTCACTTGAGGGTGCTGACTCATCGCTTGAGACTCGTATCTCTAACGAAGAAGTCGCTCGTGCTGATGCTAAGTCCGAAGTTGATGCTTCTGTAAACTCACTTGAAGGTGATATTTCTTCAATTGATACAAGAATGAGCATCATCCAAGGTTCAGATGCTGCACTTGACACATTCACTGAGCTTGTTCAGTATGTTGAATCTCTCGACGATATTGACGGTGTAGATATTGTCAACCTTGGTCTCTCGGTCGACTCACTTGAGGGTGCTGATGCATCACTTGCTACAGTTGACGGTTCACTTGAGACACGCATTTCAACTGAAGAGGTTGCAAGAGCAGCAGCCAAGACCGAACTTGACGGTTCCGTTGACTCACTTGAAGGTGCCGATAGCTCACTTGAGACTCGCATCTCTACAGAAGAAGTTGCTAGAGCAGCAGCCAAGACTGAAGTTGATGCTTCTGTAGACTCACTTGAAGGCGATGTTTCTTCGATTGACACTCGTGTTTCGAATGAAGAAGTCGCCCGCGCCGCCAATAAGACCGAGCTTGATGGCTCTGTCGATTCGCTTGAGGCTGTCGATGGTTCACTTGAGACACGTCTCTCTAACGAAGAAGTTGCCCGTGCCGCTAACAAGACTGAGATCGATGCTTCTATTGACTCACTTGAAGCAGTCAATAATGATGTTGCCAACCTTGATGCATCTGTTGATTCACTTGAAAATGTTGATGGCTCACTTGAGACTCGCATTTCAACTGAAGAAGTTGCTAGAGCGGCAGCTAAGACTGAGCTTGATAACTCTGTCGATTCACTTGAAGGTGCTGATAGCTCACTTCAAACTCGTATCTCTAACGAAGAAGTAGCAAGAGCAGCCGCTAAGACCGAGCTTGACGGCTCCGTTGATTCCCTTGAGGCAGTTGACGGCTCGCTTGAGACTCGTATTTCTTCTGAAGAGGTCGCCCGAGCCGCTGATAAGACTGAGCTTGATGGCTCTGTTGATTCGCTCGAAGCAGTTGATGGTTCGCTTGAAACTCGCCTTTCTAACGAAGAAGTTGCAAGAGCAGCAGCTAAGACTGAACTTGACGGTTCCGTTGACTCACTTGAGGGTGCCGATAGCTCACTTCAAACTCGTATCTCTGACGAAGAAGTTGCTCGTGCCGCTGCCAAGACTGAACTTGATGGTTCTGTTGATTCGCTCGAAGCAGTTGATGGTTCCCTTGAGACCCGTATCTCCAGCGAAGAAGTTGCAAGAGCAGCAGCTAAGACTGAAGTTGACGCATCTGTTAACTCACTTGAGGTTGTTGATGCTGCATTCTCCACTGCTGATGCATCACTTGAAACTCGTATTTCTACAGAAGAAGTTGCTCGTGCTGCTGCCAAGACTGAAGTTGATGCTTCTATTGATTCTCTTGAAGCGGTCAATGCAGCCAATGCTGGTCTTAACGATTCTGTTGATTCACTCGAAGCAATTGACGGTTCACTTGAGACCCGTCTTTCTAACGAAGAAGTCGCTAGAGCAGCCGCTAAGACTGAACTTGACAATTCTGTTGATTCACTCGAAGCAATTGATGGCTCACTTGAGACTCGTCTCTCGAATGAAGAAGTCGCTAGAGCAGCCGCTAAGACTGAACTTGATGGTTCTGTTGACTCGCTTGAGACTGTCGATGGTTCCCTTGAGACCCGTATTTCTTCTGAAGAGGTAGCAAGAGCAGCCGCTAAGACCGAGCTTGATGGCTCTGTTGACTCGCTTGAGACTGTCGATGGTTCCCTTGAGACCCGTATTTCCAGCGAAGAAGTTGCAAGAGCAGCAGCTAAGACTGAAGTTGATGCCTCGGTCGATTCACTTGAAGGCGATGTTTCTTCAATTGATACCCGTGTTTCAACACAAGAATCGCTCCACACAGCCGAAATGGCTGCTGTAGATGATTCTGTTGATTCGCTTGAAACAGCAACAGGTCTTCTTTCGACTAACTTGGCACAAGAGGTTTCTGATCGTACCGCTGGCGATTCTTCGCTTGATACAAGAGCAGACAATCTTGATGCTTCTGTCGATTCACTTGAGAATGTCGATGGCTCGCTTGAGACTCGCCTTTCAAATGAAGAAGTCGCAAGAGCAGGTGCCAAGACTGAAGTTGATGCTTCTGTCGATTCACTTGAGAATGTCGATGGCTCGCTTGAGACACGTATCTCTTCTGAAGAGGTAGCCCGTGCCGCAGCCAAGACTGAGCTTGACGGTTCCGTTGACTCACTTGAGGCAATTGACGGTTCACTTGAGACCCGCATCTCCAGCGAAGAAGTCGCTCGTGCTGCTAATAAGACTGAGATCGATGCTTCTATCGATTCCCTCGAAGCAGTCAATACCGATGTTGCTAATCTTGATGCTTCTGTCGATTCACTTGAGAATGTCGATGGCTCGCTTGAGACTCGCCTTTCAAATGAAGAAGTCGCAAGAGCAGCAGCCAAGACTGAGCTTGATGGCTCTGTTGATTCGCTCGAAACTGCTGTTTCTAGTGAACAAACAGCACGTCAAAATGCTGATTCATCACTTGAGACTCGTCTTTCTAATGAGGAAGTTGCTAGAGCAGCCGCTAAGACTGAACTTGACGGTTCTGTCGACTCACTCGAAGCAGTTGACGGCTCACTTGAGACCCGCATCTCTTCTGAAGAAGTTGCTAGAGCAGCCGCTAAGACCGAGCTTGACGGCTCCGTTGACTCACTTGAGAATGTCGATGGTTCGCTTGAGACTCGTATCTCTTCTGAAGAAGTTGCAAGAGCAGCAGCTAAGACCGAGCTTGATAGCTCTGTTGATTCGCTCGAAGCAATTGACGGCTCACTTGAGACACGTCTCTCGAATGAAGAAGTAGCAAGAGCAGCAGCTAAGACCGAGCTTGACGGCTCCGTTGATTCCCTTGAGGCAGTTGACGGCTCGCTTGAGACTCGTCTCTCGAATGAAGAAGTTGCTCGTGCCGCTGCCAAGACTGAAGTTGATGCATCTGTTGACTCGCTTGAGACTGCTATCTCGACATTGGTTACTAATGCTAATGCTGTCGACTTCACAGAAGTCCAAAACATTGGTGCTTTCTACCCAGCAGGAACATACCAGTTCACTCTCGCTGGATCACCAGTTGTTAATAGTGGTAAGGCTTCGATTCTCGTTGCTGTCAACGGTCTTGTTCTTGATCAGGGTACTGATTATACAATCTCCGGCGATGTTGTTACACTTCAGCAGAGTCTCTTCAACGGCGATAAGATCATCTTCAAGTACACAATCGCTCTTTCAATCTAATACATTGAACCAATAGAATAATCGATAAATAATTTTATTTATCCGCCCCCCTCTCACTTTTGTGGGAGGGGCGCTTTTCTTTTTACTACTTAAATGAGAGTCGAACAACGATAGATAAACTCGTGCAATAAATAAAAAGAAATAATTAAATATAAAGATTTTGGAAAAATATCAAACTATTTACTATGTGAATTTAACCATCCTAAGATAAGGAGATTCCTAGATGTCAGTTAAAAAGTTTAAATTTGTCTCTCCTGGTGTTTTCATCAGCGAAGTTGATAATTCCCAATTGCCAGCAGGTCAGCCAGTTATAGGTCCAATGATTGTTGGTAGGACTCCATATGGACCAGCTATGAGGCCAGTCACGGTTCAATCATTTTCTGATTTTGTTGAAATCTTTGGTGAACCTGTCCCTGGTCAAGCAGGCGGTGATGTTTGGAGAGAGGGTAATAAACAAGGCCCAACTTATGCTTCATATGCAGCACAAGCATATTTGAATGCAAATGTTGGACCAGTTACGATGTTTAGGCTTCTTGGTCAAGAAAATGCAAACTACACTGGTGGAACCTCTAAGGAAGACAAGGGTGCTGCTGGCTGGACTCTGGCGGGAGATGCTACTTCAGGCGACGGCGGAGCATATGGTTTGGTCCTTGTTGAATCAGGATCGGGTGCTGTAAACGCCTATCTTGCCGCAGTTTGGTATGTTAATTCTGGATCAGTCGAGCTTTCTGGAACAATTGCTGCCGATACTTCGGATGCTCAAGGAACCTATGGGCTTTTTGCAAATGCTGGCACCTCAACGGAACCAGAGTTTACCGCAGTTATTAAGGATCCTTCTGGTGCAGTTGTTCACAAGACAGCATTTAACTTTAATAGAAACTCCGACAAGTTTGTTAGAAGTGTCTTCAATACGAATCCACAACTAGTAAACAGTGATGTAGTTGACATCAGTTCTCTTACAGAGGGCGAGCAATATTACTGGCTTGGCGAAACATATGAAGATGGATTTGCCAAAGTTGGAAATGATACAAATAGAATCTTGGATTTGGTAGATCCTCATGCTATGATTATTGCTTTGTCTGATGGCACTACTGACCGCTCGATGATGAGAAAGTCTTTTGAATATGCCAAGACAGGCTGGTTCGTATCTCAAGATGTGACCAACAACACAACTGCATATGATCCGAGAAGCATGACAAAACTATTCAGAATTCATGCTCTTGATGGTGGGGAATGGTCGCAGGCAAATCTTAAGATCTCTATTGAAAATATTAAGATTTCAACAAATCTTCAAGATCCTTATGGAACATTCGATGTTGTTGTTCGTATGGCAAATGATTCAGACAATGTTGTTAAGTATGCTGAAAGATTCTCAGGTGTTAACCTCAATCCAGCATCTGATAGATACATTGCGGCAGTTATTGGTGACACTTACATGGAGTTCGATACAACTCAAGACAGATTGAGAGAATACGGACAATTCCCAAATCAATCAAAGTATGTCAGAGTAGAGGTTAGAGATGACATTGCCGGAGGCTTGGCAAACCCAGCTTATTTGCCATTCGGTGTCTTCGGTCCAGACCGTCCAGGTGCCATCCGTCTTACTTCTGGTTCTTTGGATCAGACAGCACTTCAGAGCACAGACTCTATTATTCTTAGTGGCTCTCCAGGCTCGGCAGCAAATACCTTGGCTCCAGCAGGAAACCAATACAATGCTGGCGGATACACAGATCACACAGCATCTATTTACTTCCCAAGTGTTCCAACAAGAGTTTCTGCTTCCGACGGTGGAATTCCAAATCCGAGAGATTCTTTCTTCGGTGCAACGACTGCACAAAACTTGGCTAATGAAAATATCAAGTTCCAAAAAGGATATGCAGACTATCTTAGGTCTTTCCCAACAGGGCTTCAAACAACCCTTACGGAATCATGGGTATTCTCTCTTGATGATGTTGTCACTTCTGGATCCGCAACAGCATATCACGAGTTTGGTTCTCGTGCAGCAGGAAACTCTACAACAGCACAGGGTGCTGGAGCATCAGCAATTTTGGATGCTGGATATGATAGTTTCACAGCACCAATGTACGGTGGCTTCGATGGACTAGACATTACAGAGCTTGAGCCATTTAGAAACTCAGGCATGTCTTCCTCAGATACTGAATTCACAAACTACGCTTTCAACTCAGTTAAGCAAGCACTTCAATCTGTCGCAGATCCAGAATTTGTTGAATACAATGTCTTGGCTGTTCCTGGTCTCACAAACACCAAGCTTACACAACAAATGATTGATATTTGCGAAGACAGAGCAGATGCTCTTGCGATTATTGACCTTGAGAGTGTATATCAGCCATTCACAGAGAATACAAGCACTTATAGAAACAGAATTTCTACCCCGGCTCAGGCGATTACTTCTCTCAGAGCACGTCAAATTGACTCATCATATGCTTGCACTTATTTCCCATGGGCTCAGGCAAGAGATACCATCAATTCTAGACTCTTGTGGGTTCCGCCTTCTGTTGTCGCTCTTGGTACAATGGCTGGCTCTGAAGCCAAATCGGAATTGTGGTTTGCACCAGCAGGATTTAATCGCGGCGGTCTCTCCGAAGGAGCAGCCGGTATTCCTGTTACAAACTTGACTTACAAGTTGACTTCCAAGGATAGAGATCAATTGTACGATGCCAACATTAACCCAATTGCATCATTCCCATCGGAAGGTATCGTCGTCTTCGGGCAAAAGACAATGCAAGTTCAGAGATCTGCTCTTGATCGTATCAATGTCCGTCGCTTGATGATTTATGTCAAGAAGGAGATTTCAAGAATCGCTTCTGGCTTGTTGTTCGACCAAAATGTTCAAACAACCTGGACAAGATTTACAAGTCAAGTAAATCCGTTCCTGTCCAGTGTTCAGTCTAGACTAGGCTTGACAGAATTCAGAGTCATCTTGGACGAGACAACCACAACACCAGACCTGGTTGATCAGAACATTATGTATGCTAAGATCTTCTTGAAGCCAGCACGGTCTATCGAGTTTATCGCGATTGACTTTGTTATTACAAGATCTGGCGCATCTTTTGAGGATTAAAAAAAATATTCCACTAATTAAGTAAAGAAGGAGTTTACTCAACATGGCATTCTGGACAGACGCAAGCGGCAAAGATCCGAAAAGAAAATATAGATTTGTGGTTATCTTAGGCAATATGCCTAACGGTGCCACTTGGTATGCGAAAACGGTTAAAAAACCATCCCCAACAATCACTGAGATTGACCACAGTTTCTTGAATCATAAGTTCTATTATCCTGGAAGAGTGGAATGGGAAGCGGTTGATGTTACCTTGGTTGACCCAATCAGTCCAGATGCTGCCGCTGCAACGGCTGCTATCTTGCAGGCTAGTGGCTATAATCCTCCTAGAAACGTTAACGATACTCAGACAATCTCAAAGCAAAAAGCTGTTGACGCGCTTAATGGTGTCACAATTCAGCAAATTGATTCTGATGGAAATGCGATGGAAACCTGGACACTCTGGAATCCATTCATTACTGGGATCAACTATGGCGACTTAAGTTATGAAGATGACGCTTTGAGCGAAATTTCATTAACAATCAGATATGATTGGGCTGTTCTTGAGACAGCGAATGCTGCTGAGGCTGGCGGTGCCGCTTCCTTGTTCAACGGAAAACAGTTCTTCAAGCCAGGAACTACCTGATTTTATAAAAACACAACAACGAGAGGTGTTATTTGTCGAGAAATAAAGACAGGCTGGGATTAGATTCCGGTCCTATGTCGTCAGATGCAGTACCAGCTTTTCAAGCTACTGGTGGACCTCTTACGTTCTCAACTCCAACAGAGTTCGTAGAGCTTCCATCAGAAGGTAAGCATTATAATGAAAATCACCCTTTGCACGGACAGAGTGTGATTGAAATTAGACATATGACCGCTAAGGAAGAAGATATTCTTTCGTCTAAAACCTTGCTCAAGAAAGGTCTAGCATTAGATCGATTTATGCAAAGCGTTATCGTTGATAAGGGCATCAATGTTCAAGATCTTCTTGTCGGCGATAGAAATGCTATTTTGATTGCGGCGAGAGCCACTGGATATGGGGAAGAATATGAAACCCAAGTAGTCTGTCCAGCTTGCAAACAAAGCTCTAGATTCACTTTCGATCTGGGTCAAAAATCCCTAAACAAAGGAGGTGATGAATTAGAAAATATAACTTGGACAGATAGAAATACTTTTGTCACAAAACTGCCAGTTTTCGGTGTTGATGTTGAACTTAGAATGTTGACCGGAAAAGATGAGCAATACTTGGCTCAGTTAAGTCAAAACAAGAAGAATAAGAATCTTGTTAATACGACTTTAACTGACCAATTAAGAATGACAATTGCTTCCGTTAACGGAAGGACTGAACAAGCTACTATTAACTCTCTAATTGATAACCTCCCAGCAAAGGATTCTAGGCACTTGAGAACAGTTTATGCAAAGGCTTCGCCTAATGTTGACTTGTCTCAAAAGTTTGAGTGTTCACATTGCTTCCACGAAGACGTGGTGGAGGTTCCGCTTACAGCGGAGTTTTTTTGGCCTAAGTGATAAATATATTGAAAGCGTTTATGAAGAAATATTCGCTTTAAAATATCATGGTGGTTGGTCTTTCATAGAAACATATAATCTTCCAATTCAGATTCGAAGGTGGTTCTTGCAAAGGCTAGGAAAGCAATTTGAAGATGAAAAGAAACAGATGGAGAAGGCTAGAAAGTCATCAAAATCAAAATAGACCCGGAAACAAATCGTTTCCGGTTTTATTTTATAAAAAACTATTTATTATATAAAATGAGGAGATGCAGTCGTGCAAGACTTAAACGAAGATCAAATCGTTGAAATCGAAATTGACTTGGAACAACTAAAGAAGAACGAAATGAACGAAAGTTTCTTGGGTATGTTCGGTAGTCAAATTAAATTGATGCTTAGTTATATGTTCCGTGAGCCAGGCTTTAGTCGCAAGGTGACACCTTTCTACCTAAGAGGTAGCGAAAGAGATGTTGAATCTTTTGCCAGAGCTTTGGGTAACGAAAAGAAATATATCGAGACAGCAAAGAAGCATGGGCTAGATAATCCAACAACCTATAAATCAAAATCTGCTTTAACAAGGGCAGTGAAAGCCTTTGAGAGACAGACAGGCATTAAGTGGCCTTTTAAATAGGAATTTTCATAAATGGCAACAGAAGAGGAAGTCGAATTAACAGAACAACAACTTAGATTAGCCGAAGAACTCGGCTTGACTAAGGAAGAGTATCTTAAAATTATTAAAGAAATTAATGATGAGGAAGATCTCTCCATTTCGAGAATGGAAAAAAGACTTCAAGCAGCAGAAAAAGAATTAGAACTTGCCAAAAATATAGGGGACCAACAAGAAGCAGCCTTAAATTTAGAAGTTGAAAGAATGAGACTCGCTGTCTTGAGAGGCGAGGCGAGCGAGGAAGAACTTCGGTCTCTAGAAGAGTTAAATAAAAATATCTCACAAACGGCAGCCAAATATGATCAAGTATTTGACAGGTTTCTGGGTGTAAGTGATAGGTTCGAGGGTACTGCATTCGGAATGTTATTCAGTCCAGGTGGTATGCAGGGCTTGTTTAATGCGATGCAGAGAACCTTTACGATATCAAATATGATAGGCTCTTCTCTTTTGAAGGTTGCTGAAGAAACAAAAAAGCTTGCATTAGCCACTGATTCTACCCTTGTTGAGTTCAACAGGGCTACTGGTGCTGTCGGGACATATGGCGACATGATGATGGAAGTCGAGGGCGAGATGTTTAGATATGGCGCCGGACTTGAAGAAGTTGGAGCAGCCGCCACCGCTCTGACAACCAAGTTCACATCATTTCGTGATGTATCAAAATCTGCTCAGACAGATCTTATGAAAACTACAGCTTTGCTGGATAAAATGGGTGTATCTTCTGATATTACAGCAGGAAATGTTCAAATAATGACTTCGGTTATGGGCTTGAGTGCTGAAGCGGCTGCCGCAACTTCAAGAGAAATGTTTACTTTTGCCCAAGCGATTGGTATGCCGCCTGCTGAAATGGCAGGGGCTTTTCAGGAGGCTGCACCTCATATGAGCAAATTTGGCTCTATGGGAACCGAAGTATTTAAAGATGTTGCAGCCGCCGCACGCGAAGCTGGAATGGAAGTCGGTCAACTTTTAAGCATTACTGAAAAATTTGATACTTTCGAGGGTGCCGCAGAAACTGTTGGAAAATTAAATGCCGTTCTTGGGGGGCCATTCTTAAATTCGCTAGAGTTGGTTTCAGCAACAAATCCAGTTGACAGGATGAGGATGCTTTCAGATGCCGCAAATGAAGCTGGAAAGAGTTTTGACGACATGGCATATTATGAAAAGATAACCCTTGCAAATGCCATGGGACTAAAAGATGTTGGTGAATTAGCACTTGTAATGGCAGGACAGTTTGATACTCTCGGAGACACTATGCAAAATATGTCTCAAACTGAATTGATCGATCTTCAAAAACAAACTACAGATTTTAACACACTTCAAGATGAGTTGAATCAATTATATCGAGAATTCGCCTTACAGCTTCAGCCAGTAGTCGCCCTTCTCAAGTCTCTTCTTCAAGGCTTTCAGGCGGTTAATGAGTACTTCGGTGGTTCCCTTCCGGTTATCATTACCATTGTGGGTGCGCTATTTTTGTTAGCAAAAGTATTGACATCTGGCACATTAGCATTCCAACTATTTCTACCTGCACTGGGACTGATTGGTCCAACCGCAGCCCCGGCATCCTCGGGAATTATTACCCTCGTTGGTCCTACAGCCGCCCTTGGTGCAGCAATGAATACTGCCGCACCTGGCATTCTTGCTTTCGGTTTTGCTATCTTATCAGTCGGTGCTTCGGTTTTTCTTGCGGCGATAGGCATCAGCATGATCGTTGATTCATTGAGTGAGCTTTTCAAAGTAGCCAGTCCTGAACAAATGCTTGCTTTTGGTGCCTCCTTATTGTTCATCGCATCGGCGATGAATATGTTGGCACTTGCATCAGTATTCTTGTTACCAATAACACTCTTATTGGGTGTTGTTACTGGTGCCTTTATTGGTCTCGCTGCTGCCCTTAGTATGATGAATTTTGAAAATCTTCGACCAATTGCGGATCTTTTCCAGGCAATTGCAACTATTATGACAGGAGAAGTAGAAAACTTGACAAATGTTCTCCAAGCAGTTAAAGATACAACAGATTCTATTCAAAGTATAGATGACACTAGGAAGATAACAGCAGTTCAAAACTTAGTTGCAACAATCAATGGTAATGCTGCCATGGTACCGGCTGCTGGCACCACTGCTGCTACTTCTGTCGCTCCTGGCGGACAAAAGCAAGACATATACATTAATTTTGGAAGAGGCTTGGAAGTAATGGTTGGCAGTATTGTCAAGGGAATGTTCATCCCCGCAGGATAGGAAAATAATTAAATGAGTAATAGTGAATATAAAAATCCAACACCTCCTAAACCGTTATTCAAAGACTTTAAGTCTGAAAACGGATTGATTACCTATTCTGATCCCTCTAATCTCCTCGGCTCGGAAAGAGGATATTACATCCAGTTTGAATATATTCACGGCAATCCAGAGATTAGGTATGTTTCTTTTAAAGCTTTTCTAACAGGCTATACCGACTCATTTAGTTCGAATTGGAACTCCGAAGAGGTCTATGGTCGCGGAGACCCAATCCACACTTTTCAAGGAACGAAGAGAAGTATTTCTATTGCGTGGGCTGTCCCGGCTTCGAGTGTTCCAGAGGCAAAGCAAAATCTTGCAAGAGCCTCCAAGATGATGAGATTTTTGTACCCTTCATACACAAGAGATGGGGATGCGACAACCATTACAAAACCACCCCTCTTGAGGATGAAATTTACAAATTTGATAAAAAGGGATAGTACACAGGGATTGTTAGGAAAACTAAATGGACTTGAATTTGCTCCTGATTTGGATGCTGGATGGTTTGAAGAGCCTGGTGTTTCTGACTTGTATCCGAAGCTTTTAACTTTTAATGCGCAGTTTGATGTTATTCACGAGCATCACCTTGGATGGCACGATTGTAGCGGATTCTGGGAGAGAACTTGCATAAGGGAAACTGGCACCGATTCACCAATCCCTGACAAGATGTCGTGGCCATATATGCCTGCTGGATTGAGTGCCAATGTGGTACACGAGATACCTGACTTTAATCGTGAAATTATCGTCGAGAATGAGTCCCAAGACGAACAAACTGATTCAGAGCCCCAGCCTGAAGAAGCAAAGACTCCCTCAAGTGACTCTCCAGCGGCTGCACAAGGTGTCACTAAATCAGAAGAACAGAAGAAACGAGAGAATACCGATCCGACGGGTAGAAACAGAGAAAGAAGAACAAATAGAAAATCAAGAAAAGAAAGAAATGCTAGAAACCGATCAAATTTAGGCGGTTGAATAATTAATATTTTAGTGGAGATTCGATGGGAATCAGATACGACAACAGGATTATACGAACAAACTCGCAAGAAATCTATAAAGACTTGTTGAAGAAAAGAGGTCTGAAAAAGGTCAAGCAATATACCACACCAACCTTAAACGATATCTCTGAAAAAGACAGAATGAACTTAGATCGCTTGGAACACCTGTGGGTCGTCGGTGATAAGTTGTATAAGCTGGCTGACAAGTACTACGGAGACCCAGAGCTTTGGTGGTTAATAGCATGGTATAATCAGAGACCAACAGAGGCTGATTATGTCATAGGGGATATCGTCTATATTCCTCTTCCTCTTGAAGAGATTCTTGATTTATATTATCAGGACAAGACAAGCGGGGGTGAGTAATGGCTAATGGAAGAGAGTATACTTGGGATGCAGTAACTTTTAACCTCAACCCTAGTGTTGTGACTACATTTCAGCCAGGTGTCAGGCAGATCAATAAAGATTTGCCTGCTGCTGGAAATAAGCCAGGTACTTTCTCATATGTAACCAGGCAAGAGATAAAATTAATCTTAGAAAATGATTTATGGGGGCTGGATTTTACTGGAGATAATAAAGCAAATATCTCTACATTAAAAAATGCTTCAAAAACCCCATCCTATTTTAGCAAATTTGGCGAACCACAACTGCTTCTCATCATAGACATTTGTAAGGCGATGAAGGGAAATGTTAAGTGGTCTTCTAAAAGTCGTCTTGGAGAAATTTTTAGAAGATATTTTTATGGAGAAGTCTTAGCTTGGAAAGATCCAAATTCCGATAAACTTTTTTTCAACGACCCCGGAGGCGGCGCTGTACCGATCCCATCTGCTGACGGTTTATTCGGGGGTAGAAAATTTGACAATCTGATGGAGGCAACAGGATTTAATGCTAGTTCTTTTGTAGATAAAGAAGGTTCCAGGAAGGAACCCTTTCCTCATAATTCTTATGGGTCAATTGATGAAAAAACTGCCTTTCCGGATGATGTGTGGAGGGTTAGCGAACAAGCGATCCAGAGTAAGCAGAGCCTAAATAAAAATAGAGGATATGGTCCAATTTATGGACTTATGTCCAACTTCCTATCGGAAGGCATAGCATACGGTAGGATGAAAAATCAATGGGACAATCCAAAGTCTTTCGGTACAGTTGATGATGCAGTAACAAACGATGCATTTGCGAGAGGCAAACGTGCCGCTGAGCTTCAAGATGGCGCTCTTGCAAAGTTAATAAGAGGTGAGTCGATTACTGAAGAAGAGAGACAACAACTTCTCCAACAAATGGGTGTAAAAGCACAGAGAATGTTGACTTTTGACAATAATCTTAAAAAAATTGTACAATACAATAGGTCAATTCGTGGCTATGTTAATCCGGAATATAAGAGAGTTCTCATGATTGATGGCGAGCCATATAAGTTGATGAATGTGCTGACATACAAAAAACACAGCGACGAATTTACAAACATTACAGTTCCAGAAGTTTCTTCGCTTGTCCCAATGATAAAAATGTCAAAACTAATTTATAATTCAAAAGGAGAACGGCAAGGACAAATTCCTTTTGTGTTCGATACTTTTACAAAAATTCAGAGTGCCGATGCTCTTAATGCTGGACGAAGTGGTGTCGGAATTAAATCATTTGACTGGCAGCTTAACGGAACAAATGTGGTCGCCGCCAAGAGCGATATTACAGCAAAATTGGTTTTATATTTTCAAAGTTTTGATGAACTTTTGAAAGTGAATGAGAATGGGTTTAAATATGTTGATCTGCTCATAAGGCAGGATCCACCAACTTCCGAAGATAAAGAGGTTGATGAGAGAAACACTCAAAAAGAATCGAAAAAATTGAACACAGATTCTAAATTTTATGAAATTCAGGCAACTGTTGGATGGGCCTATAATAATGATTATATTTTAGATTACGAAAATAAAATAAAACTGAATCGGGCTTTAAAAACACAAAGAAGAGAACTTATATTGACACTTGTTGGGCACACTTTTGATATTCAGCAAGATGGTACCTATACTCTATCGATTGATTATAGGGGTAGGATGTCCGCCAACATGAAAGATTCAAGGGCAAGTATTATTTTCGATAAAGAAACTAAAGAAAGATTATCTGCTCTTTCTCAAACACTCAGCAACATAAAAGAGAACTTAGATGGTACTGAACGCGAAAGTAATAATAATGTTGTCATAGAGTCAACGGAACAAGTAGCAGAAGATGTAGAAAAGCAAATTACCAACCTAAAAACGAGAGGAAGAATTCAAGCAATTCAAGCATTTACTTCTTATCTTTTGCGGACAAATAGAATGTTTTATGCTAGTATTCAAAGAAGAGATCTCATACGACCCAATGCAAATGCATCAATGTTCGATTTTGAAAAGATGCCCCCAGGTAGACTTGGGCTCGATTTAAGCAAGCCGGGTATTGGCACCAATGTTGCCCAGGGAACTGAATTTTTGAGAAAGCTCCAAGATGCCGCAACGAAAGAACTCATAGTAAATGCAGCAAAAAATGAGTCTACGGGAATTCTCGCAGCGGAGACTAACTTGAATATCAATACTATAAATGCCACTAATTTAGAGAATGAAATAGAAAATGGCTCATTTTTAGGCTCAACTGTGGCAACTCTTACGGATGCCGGAGCCCGCGTCGAGAATCGTTTTGCTGGGGAAGAGAGATATCTCACCACAGATTATGCCACATCTGTCGATCCCTTCCTTGAGGGTGCAGGGCTCATCCGAGATGAAGAGACCTTTTATATACCTTGGTTCTATTTGGGGGACTTGATAGATTTCGCCGCCGAAAGGGCTTTTGGTTCGCTTACGACGGATGAGTTAACTCGTGAAGGCGGCTACTATCCAAGCCGATCAGAAAATATGAAGATAATTTTAGGAGGGATAAAGATGCCTCCAGATAGGAAAAATAAAAAGTCTTTTCTTTTGAACATCGGCGACATACCAGTTTCTTATTCATTATTCAGACAGTTTATTAACAAGAAGATTGTATTTTCTGAAAGAGATGATTATAGCTTAGATAACTTTATAAAAGATTGTATGAAGAATTTCATTGTCAATTCTTTGTTTTATAAAGAGAATAGTTCAACAAGAGAAAGAAGCCTTGTTCCCAGGAACAACTCTATTTCAATCAAAACCTCTAAAAAATCTAAAAAGCCAAAAGATCCAATTAAAGAGAAATATGGCTTGTTGCAGCCGTCCAAAGAGAGATTTGGCAAGTTTGATTTGGGAGATGGAAAATTTGTTGGCATACAATTTGCCCAAATGAGTATTGAAAACAACTCAAGAATACATTTGAATACAATGAAGAGAGACTTCATATCATCAAGCCCGGCTTCGGGCGATCAGTTTTTTGATTACAAAATATATTATATGCAGTCAAAACAAGCAGACCACTTACAGGGGGATCCAGTTAGAGATAGAGAAAATGGAATTCTTCACTTTTATATGGGAAGAGATCGCGGACTTATCAAATCGGTTAGTTTTGAGCGAGTCGGTATAGAGGGTCAGAGAGAACAAAGAGTTGTAGAGAGAAACAAACTTAATCCTTTGAATCACTTGGCAGATCTGTATAATGTTGATTTAACAATGGTTGGTAACACTTTATTCTTCCCAGGTCAGTATATATTCTTTAACCCTCTCGGTCTTGGTGCTAAACTAGGAAAGCCCACTAATCCCAATTCCGTTTCTCGTGTAATGGGTCTCGGTGGGTATCACCTTGTAACCAAAGTTGAATCATATATAGAAAATGGCAAATATGAAACAAAAATCAGAGCTATGTATGAAACTTCAGGCGGACCAGGAGCAGCATTTTCCTTTGGTGATGTCGAAGAAGAGGAACAACCAGAGGATGCGGACGCCAACAAGATACAACTTGGAGATACAGCCGACATATCTTCAAAAAAGGTGGGCACATAAATGACTAGAGGGTTCACAGTAGAAGATTTAAAAAAGGAAGCAAAGGCAACAAATGACATGACTTCCTTTGAATTGTTTACCAGAAGAGTACTGTACGAGACATATGCTTATTCTGAAGTTAGTGAGGAAATGCAAAGTGTTTTAGTCGATTTCGGTTTCCAAGAAAACACCTTTTATGGAAGAGTGGATCCGCTTTACCGCTCTGTAATAGTCAAGGATCAGAATCTTGTCCCGCTCCTCGGCGCACCAAATCAATATGCCTTAAACTTTGTTGCTGATGCATATGGCGAGTTCATAAAAGAAATAAGGATTGCTGTTCAAAATGGCAAAATTCAAAGAGACCCTGTTTTGCAGAATCTAGAAGTAAAAAGATCTTATGTAAACAATCAGCTAAACCAAACCTTTCTTCTTGAGGCAATGAAAAATAAATTCTTGTCATATGTTATAGAAAGTGGCGAATCAAAAAAGTTTACGAATGTGGATAAATTCGTGCCGTTCTTTCAAGATTTTATATTAGAATATGTCGAGAAGAACACTATTTCAACACCCAGTTTTGTTACCTCTACTTCGTATAATATAAATTCTACTGGGCTTTGTATTGATTTTGGTGATACTGGGTTTTCGTCCGATAAAGAGAAGATAGACTTTATTAACTCTCCAAATTTTGAATATTATTTGTCGGTCGCCAAGAGATATGGATTTTATGTTGATAGGAGATACCCGCTGAGAATAGTGGCAAATCTATCTTCTCCAGCAATGAAAAGATTTATTTCATTCAGGGGAATCACGAACCCTAAGCCATCAAGTGTGTTCCTGGTTAATTACAGATTGGTTGGTAGGCAAGATTTGGAAATGATAAGAGCCGTCTTTTTTAATACATATCAATTTTTGCAAAAGACCAGACCAGATATAAAACAAGTCTTTGTGGAAAATGGCAGCTTGTTCACCACATATATCAAAAGAACAGAAATCTTGCCAGATTATTTTGACAAAAAATACCCTTTGCAGCATTGGATGGGATTCTATGTTAAGCTTAGAAATGCAGAGACAAAAATGAATTTCAGAGATCAACAAGTTCGCAAGATAACAGCAAATGCTTTAAATTTGAATAATACCATTGACAAAGAGGTTGCGATGGATTATATTAATAGAGTGTTTATGGGGATTCCAATTTCTGAAGGCTCTTCGTTTGATGCAAAGTTCAAAGAATATCTTAAAAGAACAGATCAAAATCCCGATAATTATCTTGAAAGACTCAAGGAAATCTACAAAACGAGGTAAGATTGATTTTCCAGACGCTTGATGAAAAACAAGAATGCGTTGGGATTTATTACGGTGACGAGTTGATTTTCAATCAGTCTCTTCCCGAAAATCTTTCTCATACTTGGTCTTATTCGGCTTTTCTGGCTGATTTGAATGTGGAGTATGCCAAGCTCTATTGCGGCTCTCAAACACTGGATGAAGTATGTCCTGAGTCACTTAGGGACCAGTGGGATGATGTTAAAGAAAGGCTGCTGGCTTTCCATAAGTCCTTGCGGACAGCAAAGATTGATCTATCTCAAAATTGCTTTTATGATCTGGTTCCGCAGCGATTTTTGATTGAATATTGTTATGTCCGAAACCTCATAACAGATTGGGTTTTTCAGAACTTCGAGAAGCCAAAGAACTATGATTATATGCTTGATCTCACAAGAGAGATTGACAGAATCAAACATACAAAGCTCAAGATTAGCCTGAAAGAGCTTAACATGACAAAACGCAGCCATCGAGACTTTTCAAAGAAGATCCAAAAGGCAAAGCCTTATTGTCACTTCAATATTAATGGAACAAGAACGGGGAGATTAACAACAACAAAGACAAGCTTCCCTATTCTCACATTCAAGCACGAATACAGAAGTATCCTCAAACCAAATAACGATTTCTTCGTCGAGCTTGACTTCAATGCAGCAGAAATTCGAACTCTCTTGTCTCTCCAGAACAAGCCGCAGCCACAAGAAGATATTCACAAGTGGAATATCAAAAATGTTTTCAGTGGAAAAGAGACCCGAGAAGAGGCTAAACAGCGAATTTTTGCTTGGCTATATAATCCCGAGAGCACAGATTATGCCTGCGAAAGAGCATATGATCGAAAAAATATCTTGACAAAATACTTCTCAGTTGATAAGATTATAAATGCATTCGGAACAGAAATAGAATCAGAAAAGCGAACGGCTCTCAACTACATTATTCAAAGCACTTGTGCTGAAAATGTTTTAAGGCAAATGATTAAAGTCTCAAAGGCTCTTCAAGGCAGCAAATCATATGTCGCTTTTCCTATTCACGATTCGATTGTGGTAGATTTTTCGATGGAAGATGGGGACAAATTGAAGGAACTTGTGAAAATCTTTTCTCAAACAGAGCTTGGTGATTTTATGGTGAACATCCGAGCAGGAAAAGACTTTGGCAACTTAAAGGATATTGAGGTTTAGGATGAATATTGTAGGACTCGGCGGCGCTGGTTGCAACATTGCTGATGCTTTTTCGCAGTATCCGCAATACAATATCTTTAAGATTGATGTCGACATTTCAGGCGATCAATGCTATAGTGTTCCAAAGCTTTCCGGAGCAGAAGAATATGAGAAGCACTCGTTTCCAAAGCTGGATAGCTTCTTCGGAGACATAAGAAAGAATAAAGAAGAAGTTATGTTCATTGTCGGTGGCTCTGGGGAGATCTCCTGTGCTTCTCTTAAGATCCTCCAGAAACTAAAAAGAAATGACATTACTGTAATTTACATTCAGCCAGACCTTGGTATCCTAAACGAGCGACAAAAGATGCTTGAGAGGCTTGTGCGGGGAGTCTTTCAGGAATATGCAAGGTCAGGAGTATTTAAAAGACTTTTTCTAATTTCAAATCAGGCTTTAGATAACATGCTCGGCGGAGCACCAATTATCGGTTATTACGATACCTTGAATGAACTTCTTGTCTCTTCTATCCATATGATCAATATATTCGAAAACACAAAA
>Ga0208162_1000347_pt1 | contig 27082 bp, 36 predicted proteins | sample CB_VirMetaG_4_FD_184539 | JGI IMG/M metagenome (GOLD analysis project Ga0208162, IMG submission 184539) | Freshwater to marine saline gradient viral communities from Chesapeake Bay - CB_1508_1M Viral MetaG (SPAdes) (version 4) | ecosystem: Environmental > Aquatic > Marine > Coastal | place: USA... | reverse complement strand
ATTATTGGCTCTAAGAAAAGAAAACGCGAGCAAAGAGCTGCTCAAGCGAATTATGATAGGCAGTTACAAAGGTTAGAAGGTATGGATACTTCAAACCCGTATGCAAACTTAGAAAACACCTACGAGGATCTTACAGTAAACACACAAGAAGCAGAGATGCTAGCTGGACAACAGCAGCAAGCTTTAGCTAATACTATGGGTAATCTTCAAGGAGCAGCAGGAGGTAGTGGTATAGCTGCATTAGCTCAATCAATGGCTAATCAACAATCACAAAACTTGCAAGCTGCAACAGCTAGTATAGGTCAACAAGAAGCAAGAAATCAACAACTGGCAGCAGGTCAAGCAGCTGAAATACAGCAAGCAGAACGTAAAGGCGAAATGATGTCTAGACAAATGGAAGCTAGTAAAGTTTCAGGTATGTTAGGTAGAGCTGGTCAAAGATTAAGCGCAGCTAATCAAGCTAGGCAAGCGGCTACAAACAGTATAATGGGTGGTGTTGGTGAAATGGTTGGTATGGGAGCTAGCTTTCTACCAGGCGGAGCTAACAACGCTTTAACCCAAGGGAAATAAAAACATTATGGCTTACGAAGGAACAATATCACAATCGCATTTAGAAGATCTAGCAGGACCAACTGGTGCTCCTGAAAAGATCAACTATGCAGACAGTGTAGAAAATATGTTTGCTCAACAAGCTAAACAAGCTGATGTTGAGCTTAGAAGAGCTGAAGCTGAAAAGCAGCAAGCTATAAGTAGAACTATAGGTTACATGGACGCAATACCTGATGGTGTTGAAACATCTAAAGTACCAGCTAAATACTCAGCGGCAATACAGAGTTGGAGTAAACAAAAACAACAAGAAGCTGCGGAGTATGCTAATGAAATAGCTATAGCAGAACAAGCAGGTGATTTTCAGTCTGTATTACATTACAAGCAAAAATTTAAAGAAGTTGAAAATGCTTTTGCTAATTTAGATGCTAACTTAACTAACTTTAAATCATACAAAGATCAGTGGATAGACGATGTCGATAATGGTAATTTAAGTAATGGCAATAATAGCAAAAAAATAGGTTTATTAGGTAGTGTATATACTGATAACATGGACATGCAGTTTTCTGATAGTGGTGATATAACATTTACAAATGAAGAAGGTTTTGTTGATTTTCAAAAGTTACCTAATTATGTATCTAAAAACAACAAAGGCGCTACTACTATACTAGAAACAAATGAATCATTATACAACTCTGGCCAAAGGTTAACTAACTCAAAAAGATTATTACTTAAAAATAAGTTAAAAAGTTTAACTCAAGATAGAGACGAGCTTATATCATTAGCTACAGATGATTTTATAATTGAAGGTGGTTTAGGTATAACAGATCAATCGTTGTTATATGACCCTAATAGAACATCTGAGCTTAGAGATAAAGTTATTAATAGCTATATGAATATATTTAGTGATAGTGCTAATTCTGGGTATGTTAACAGAGCTTCTAAGACAACAACTCGCGGTGGAGGTGGTTCACAGTCAGATAAAAAATATAACGCGATGATGAACAATATTTCACAAGGTTATAGTTTACTAGCTGATGGTGAGTATGAGGCTATAAATAGAGTTTTAAAAGGCGAAGTTTTTTATAATGAAGATGACGGAAAAGTATACTATATAAAAGGTAACATTGTTGAACCTATAGATCCTAACAATCCAGCTGATATAACCAACATATACACGCACGAAGGTATACCACAAAATTATTGGGGTGAAATAAAATTAGATACGCCAACCACTGATGAAAGTGGTAGTGGTGCTTATGATAATTTATAATTAAATGGAAAAACTATATAATCAATTATATAAGGACGGTAAATATACCAAAACTTTTGAAGACTTTCAATCGCAGTTTGGTACACCAGAAACATCTGAAAAGCTATATACAGCTTTAAATGAAGCAGGAGACTATACAAGGTCTTTTGATGATTTTAAAGCACAATTCAATATAGCGGGAAAGACATCAGACCCTGTAAATGTAGAGGCAACTGCGGGGTCAGTAAACAATACGGCCTCCGAATCGGTAGGTGGTTCTTCGGATTTAGTAGATCCTGACGATTTTGAAAACACACAAGAGAAAAACACATGGCTTGAAGATACTTTTGGTAAAAACCAAGTAACAGATTTTTTTGGCGATTTTTATAGAGCTGGAAGTGCTGGTGCTAAAGCAGGTAGAAGTGTAGATGAAGCTTTTGATCTGTTTAAGTACGGAAGTGAAATGACAGATGAACAAGTTAAAGACTTTCTTGATGCTCAAAGAAATATGGAGTCTGGAGGTCAAACAGACGAAATGATTTCGTTTTCTCAGGAGTTTAATGAGCTTAAAGATAAATATGGTGGTATAGGTGGTACTTTAGCGGCTTGGTGGAAAAACCCAAGTGTTATGGCTCAATACACTACACAATCTTTAGTTCAAATGGCTAATGCCGCTTATGATAGTGAAGAAGTTTTTGGTACAGCCGCTGCAGCGTCTGGAGGTGGGGCTGCTGTAGGAGCTGGAACAGGTGCAGCATTAACAGCTATTGGTGGACCATTAGCTGTATTTGGAGCCGCAACTGGTGCTATTGGTGGTGGTATAGGTGGTTTTTTTGGTGGATTATCAGGCGCTATGGAAACTGGTATGACAACAGCTCAACTAATGCAAGAAGCTGCTGAAAAAGAAGGTTTAAACTGGGGATCAATGACAGATGATGAAAGGTTTAAATGGGTTAGAAAAATGACCAACGATAAAGAGGCTTTTGATGATATAAAAAGCAAAGCATTAGCAAGAGGTATAACCATAGGTGCTATTGATGGTGTTGTTGGTGCTGTGTCAGGTGGTGTAGGTGGTGTTGCATTTAAAACAGTTGCTGGTACAACTAAAAGTGCTCTTGCTGGCGCAGCTAGAGTTAGTGCAGTCGCGGCGTTAGAAACAGGTGGTGGTATGGCTAGTGAATATTATGGTCAAAAAGCTGCTGGTCAAGAAATGAATCTTGAAGAAATAATGATTGAAGGTTTTGCAGACAAAACATTTACAAGCATAGCCGTTGGTAAAGCTTTAGTTCAAGGTGCACCTAAATACTCTATAAATGGCCAAACGTTAAATGGTAAAGAATTTAACGATGCTCTTAAAATGATGGACGATGAGGCTTATGTATCTGCTGATATAAAAGTAGAAAACTCACCTGCAGTTGAAAGAGTTGTAAACAACAGAAGACAAAATATATCTATAGATCAAGATATAGATAGTAGAGTATCTGATGTTAACGATAGAGCAGAGCTTATAAAACTAGAAAAACAAGTTGCCGCTTTATCAGGCAATGAAACTGTTTCTGGTAAAAACAAGCTTAATAATTTAAAAGCACGTATTAAAGAAATAACATCTAAATACGAAGGTGCTGAAGTTGATGCTACTGTTGAGCAAAGAAAACAAGCTGTAGCAAAGGCAATAGATGATAAATTTGAGGCATCGTTTAATAAAAACTTAAAAGCAACAAAAGAGGCAGCTGCTAAAAAAGGTACAAAAATTGATGTATTTGAAGACGAAGATTCTTTTATAAATAAAATAGCTGAAAACCAAGGTATAACACCACAACAAGCTAGAAGTATAGATGGTGTTTTAAGTTCTGACGGTGTATTTGTTGGTGATGGTCAAATATATATAAACAAAACCAAAGCAAAACAATTTGGATCTGTATCTGTTGCTAGTCACGAATTTTTACACCCTGTATTAAATGCAGCTATTGGTGATACTAAACAACAAGGTAAAATAGTTAATGACTTTAAAAAACAATTAACTAGTAAACAAAGATCGTATGTAGAAAAAACACTACGTGAAAAAGGTTATAGTCAATCAGAGTACGCTACAGAGTATTTAAACATATTTTCAGATGGTATACAAAAAGGTGATATAAACTATGATCAAAACTTATTTGAAAAAATAGGTGAAGCTATAAAAAGATTTTTTGTAGGTAAAGGTTTTGATAATATATCGTTTGATAATGGTAGAGATGTATATAACTTTTTAAAAGAGTATAACACAAGTATTAAGCAAGAGGGCAAGGTTAGCCAAAAGGCTATGGATGCTATAACTACTGCAGAACAAAAAACTGGTAGAAAAGTTGGTACAGTTGGTACAGCTGGTAGCATGCAAATGTCAAGAGCTGAAGACGTATCTGAAATAAATCAAATATACGATAACACACCTGATAAAACACAAGCTGGTTTTGAAATAGCTCAGAAATATAGAGGTATGGCTGAGTCTGTGTTTAAACAACTTAGAGATGGTCAAAACCTTACACCAGATCAACAAGATGTTTTAAACCAAAACAAAGAAGATATTATAGCTATGATGCTATATGACAAAATACCTAGTCAAAGACAAGATTCTAAAGCTAGAAACGTATTAGGTTTAGTACAGGACTTTGTTAAAGAAAAGCAAAAATATGGTAATGTTGCTGCTTATATAAATACGTTTTTTAAAAACAGATCAAAAGAAGTTACTCAATACTTTATACCTGATGCAGTGTTAGAAGGTATGGAGACACAAGAAGGTACTTTAAAAAAATCCGTTGCCACTAAAACAGCTGATCAAAAAACAACTAAACCCCAAGGTCCAAAAGCTAGAAAAATAACTAGCTTTGAAAAGTTAACTATAGATGGTGAAGAATTTTACACACCAGCTATGAAAGCTGAAGTTGCTAAAAGAGTAGCTGCTAACGTAAGCATAAACGCTAGAAAAGGTTTAAACGTAAATGAAGTAGTTAAATCTATAGAAGAAGACGTTAAAACTGTGATTAGAGACGTTATTAAAAAACAAATGGGTAAAGTTTCAAAAGTAAAAGGTGAAACTGTTATAAGCCCTGAGTATCAAAACTTCTTAGATCAGTCTTATGATATGTTTGTAAAGTCAATGCCTTTATCAACTATCAAGAGACGTTATAGTAAGTTATTTAAATTAAAAAAATTAGGTAGAGAACAAACAGCTGTAGGTAAAGGTATATTTCAAATGACTAAGCCTACTAAACAAGAGTTTAACACTTTCTTTACAAAAGGTGGTTATACCACATTAATTGAAAGACAAAAAGGTATAGCTGTAGCTATGGCTGAAGAGTTTGCGGCTAATGAAACTAGTAGGTTATCAACTGATCAAAACTTTTTAGAAAAAATAGCTAGCATATTAGAGATAAGTGATGTAGCGTTAGTACCAGAAGCTCAACTACAACAGTTGATAAAAGATATTGCTAAAGCACAAGACAGAAAGATTAGTGAAGCTAGAGGCTTTGATCAAACATTACAGTTTAGTAAAACTATGTTTGAAACAAATCAAGAAGATAAAGTTACTTCTGTTTTGAGTTTTGGTGTAACAAATCAAATAATCAAAAACACTTATTTAGAGTGGAAACAAACTGGAAAACCAAAATCAGGAAAATGGTTGGAGGTAGCTTTATTAAGAATACTACCTAATAATGGTAATATTGAGCAAGCTAGACAAATAGCCAAAGAGCTAGCTGGTAAACAAAAGGGTTTTCAAAGAAACATAACAGCTTTAGCTGATGCAAAAGGTATAGATTTAGTTGTTGAAGATATAGTTAAATTCGTAATAGATCCTGATGCTAATAACAGTGTAGAAATAATAAATGCTAAGCTAGGTATAAAGTCTCAATATGATGGTAAAAACCTAGGTCACGTAAATGAAGCTAGAGCTTTAGCTAAAAAGCTTAAAGATGCTATTGGTGAAGATAGTTTTATAAAAAGTTTATACCAAGGTTTTGTTAGTCCAGCTAGATTAGCTAATTTTAAAGCTAAAAAAACACCAGATTTGTTTATAAAAGACGATCAAGTAACTATAGCTAAAGACGAGAAAACTGGTAAAGATAAGAAAAACTACTATAGTTTATTTGCTGATGTCGTTGACGCAGGAAAAAACTTACTTATAAAATCTACAGCTGGTAAATTTAGAGACGGTAATCAAACTAAAAAGAATTGGTTTTTTAGTAAAGTATACAATAAATTATCAGACGCTGGTAAAATAGCGTTTACTAAAAAACTATTAAAATCAGCTAAAAAAGAACAAAAAACATTTTTAGAGGTAGTAAATGTATTAAGAGAGTCTTATAAAGATAATTCTGCTAGTCCTCAAGCTATAGAAGGTGTTTTACTATCTATGTTTGGTGTTATGACTGGTTTGGGTAAAGCTATGGCTGGTATAAAATTTTTACCTGTAGATCCAGTAACAGGCAAACTTTTAACAATGGAAGATCTTTTTAAAATGGATCTTGCTTTTAAAAACGATGCAGGTGTGTTTGAGCACATGAAACCTGCAGATTATATAAAAGGTTTAGCTTACTATTACATAACAACAGGTAAAGGTTTAGATGTTTTAACTAGTGAACTAGACTCTTACGATATAGCTATAATACCTGACAGAGTAGACAAAGTCATAACAGGTAGAGGAAATCAAAGTTATTTGGGACTTCTTTATAAACCAGGTGTAAATCCTTTTGGTCGTGGGCAAAGATATAGAGGTTTAGGTATTTCGTTTATGAATATTGAAACAGGTGAAATTGTTAGAAGTGGTCTGCAGTTTAGTAGAAACTCGCAACAAAGACAAAACTTAAACAAAGCAATAGAGCTAGCTAGAGATCCTAATAAAAAAGAAAAAGGTATAAGTGTATTTGATTTTGATGATACACTAGCACAAACAAATAGCATGGTTATAGTTAAAATGCCTGATGGTAAAACTATGGAGATAGATGCTACAAGGTTTGCGCTTGAGTCTGCTGATCTTGAAGCTGCAGGAGCTATATTTGATTTTAGTCAATTTAATCAAGTTATAGATGGTAAGAAAGGTCCATTGTTTGATTTAGCTACAAGAAGACAAGACAAGTTTACTAGTAAAGATATATTTGTGTTAACAGCTAGACCACAAGAAGCAGCTATAGCAATACACGCTTTCTTAAAAGGTATGGGATTAAACATACCTATGAAAAACATAGTTGGTTTAGCGGACGGTAGACCAGAAGCTAAATCAGACTGGATAATAGGTAAAGCTGCTGAAGGTTATAACAACTTCTACTTTGCAGATGACGCTTATAAAAATGTTAAAGCAGTACAAGATGTGCTTAACCAGATCGATGTTAAGTCTGATGTGCAACAAGCGTTTATACAGTTTAGTAGAACTATGGACGAAAGCTTTAACGATATATTAGAAGAAACAAAAGGTGTTAAGTCTGAAGCTAGATTTAGTGATGCTGCAGCTAGAGCAAGAGGAGCTAAAAAAGGTAACTTCTTTAAAAACTTATTTGTACCACCATCAGCTGAAGACTTTGTGGGTTTATTATATTCTTTCTTAGCTAAAGGTAAAAAAGGTGAACAACAAATGGCTTTCTTTGAAAAAGCATTAATAAAACCTTTTGCTAGAGCAATGCAAGAGCTTGCAGCGGCTAGACAGGTTTATGCTAGCGGTTTAAGAAGTATAAAGAAAGCTTACCCAGATGTAACAAAGAGGTTAGCCAAGCCGACTAAGTATAACGAGTTTAATCACGACACAGCAATAAGAGCTTACATATGGAATAAATTAGGTTATGATATTCCAGGTATGTCTAAGACAGATATTAAGAGATTAACAGAATTAGTTGAAAATGATCCAAGTTTAAAAGCTTTTGCTCAAGACTTAATGGATTTAACGCAAGACAGAAAATATGTACAACCTGGTGAAAGCTGGTTAGCTGGTAATATAGCTACAGATATAAAAGATATAACTGATAAGGTTGGTAGAAAAGAGTTTTTAAAACAGTGGATAGATAACAAAAATGTTATATTCTCAAAAGAGAATATGAACAAGATAGAAGCTATATACGGTAAAGATTTTAGAGAAGCTTTAGAAGATATGCTTTATCGTATGGAGAACGGTACTAACAGAAACTTTGGTGGGCAAAGTAGATTAGTAAATAGTTTTACAAATTGGGTTAACAACTCTGTTGGTGCTATAATGTTCTTCAATATTAGATCAGCTGTACTACAAACATTATCTATGGTTAACTTTGTTAACTGGACAGATAATAACCCTGTAGCAGCAGGAGCAGCTTTATTAAACGTGAAGCAGTTTGCAAAAGACTTTGTTACTATATTTAACTCAGACATGTTAAAACAACGTAGAAGAGGTATTGGTAGAGATATTAATGAATCTGAGATAGCTGAAGCAATGTATGGTAAAAAGAACAAACCAAAAGCTATACTTAACTATCTGTTGAGAATTGGTTTTACACCTACACAGATAGCGGATAGTTTTGCTATAGCAGCCGGTGGTGCTTCTTTTTATAGAAACAGAATAAAAACATACATGAAAAAAGGCATATCAAGAGCTGAAGCTGAGCAACAGGCTTTTGCTGATTTTGCTGAAATATCTGAAAAAACACAGCAGTCATCTAGACCAGATCTTATATCACAACAGCAAGCTGGTCCATTAGGTCGTTTGATATTAGCTTTTCAAAACACACCTATGCAGTACACTAGATTAATAAAGAAAGCTTTTCTTGATCTTGTAAATGGTAGAGGTGATATGAAAACTAATATAAGTAAAATAGCTTATTATGGTTTTGTACAAAACTTAATATTCGCTTCAATGCAATCAGCTTTATTTGCTTTAATGTTTACAGACAAAGAAGAAGACGAAGACTTCGCTGAAAACAAAAAAGAAAGAGTAGCTAACTCAATGGTTGATACGTTACTAAGAGGTACAGGTGTATATGGAGCTGGTATTGCTACTATAAAAAACATGATCAAAAGATTTGTTAAAGAAGAAGAGAAAGACTTTGGTACCGATCACACGTATACGATAATAGAAGCTGTAAACTTATCACCGCCAGTAGGTAGTAAATTAAGAAAACTATACTCAGGTATACAAACGTATAGATTTAATAAAGATCTTATATCTCATAAAGGTTTTGCGTTAGATAATCCTGCTTATCAAGCTGGTGGTAATGTTGTATCTGCTTTAACAAACGTTCCATTAGACAGGTTATTTAATAAAATGAATAACCTTAGAGCTTCAATGAATAATAACAACGAAGCTTGGCAAAGAATAGCGTTAGCGCTAGGTTGGAACACTTGGGATGTAGACGCTGAACTTGATCCTGAATTAGATAAGTTAAAAGAGTTTTTAAAGAAAAAAAGAAAAGCAAATCAAGCGAAAGATCCAGATTACAGAAAAAAACAGATTGAAAGATATAAAAAACAAAGAAAAGAAAAGATCAAAAAACTAAAAAACAAATAATGAAACAACTACTAACGCTACTACTCGCTATACTAAGTTTAAACATAAGTGCTCAAGAAAAAAAAGAAGGTTTTTTTAAGCAGCTATATGGTGATTTTTTACAGTATGGAACTGTTTACGCTGCAGGTAATATAGGTAATGCTAGATTAGAAAGAGAAAATTACTTTATAAGAACTAATCCAGATAACTTATATGATATACCTCAGGTTGTAGATAAAACTGTATATCACCCTCATGACTATAGACTGGGTATAGGTATAAGAAAACTAGCTAGATTTGGTTATGAAGCTAAACCAAACTTTTATAACGGTACAGAAAATAATGTAGGTCTATCTGCTCCTACAGCAGCTATAAAAGGTTTAGAGTATTTGTTACACTGGGAAAAACAAAGAGTTAATGGTAATGAGTTTAACAACAAGAGACTATTTGTCAGACATACTGGTAAACATCACATAGCTAAATATGAAACAAGAGAATCAGGTAATGTAGGTTTTGAATACACGTCTGGTGAACTTAGATTACGTATACCTATAGGTAGAAAATTTAGCGTATCTGCTGGTGCTATATATCGTACACACCAAAAAGCATATGGGTATAATCCTATTGAAATATGGTTGAACGAGCAAGATGCTGATGGTAATGCTTTAAATCCATGGTGGACACTTGGTTATCAATATGGTTATCAAGATATATACTATAACTCAACAGATCAAAACGGTGTTCAAACTTTTAACTGGTATTGGGTAGATGCACAGGGTAATACAGTTGCTTACACCGATGAACAATTTAGAGATCAAGTTTACGGTAGATTAATGAATAGATTTAATAACGAAAGATGGTCTGAGCTAGATGCTTTTGCGGAAGTAGCGCCTATCGTCGGTTTTGATTTTTATCACTACAAAAACAGCTTTTGGCTTCATGCGTATGGTAACTGGATACTACCTCACCATAAATATGTATCAGGCAACGAAGACTTTAGTTATTTACATCGTAATAGTTGGGGCTTAGGTGGTCATAACGATCTACTAGACGGCGAACAATGGGACGATTACCAAGCAGGTTTAATGTTTGGCTGGAAAGTTAGTAAGGCTATTGGAATTTTTGTTGAAGGAGAATATACTAAATTTTGGGACTCAGAAATATATCAAACAAATTTTGGATTAAATATAACCTTTAGATAATGGCAGAAATATCAGAAAAATCAAAAGTATCATTAGACATAAAAGCTGTTATAGGTGCTGTAATTGGTATAGTATCTATAGCTGGTGTCTGGTTTACGTTAACAGCTGAAATAGCTCAATTACAATTAGATGTAATTAGAATGCAAGACGCGGTAGCACTAAACGAAGAGTTTAGAATTAAATGGCCTCGTGGCGAGATGGGTGCATTGCCTGATGACGCTAAGCAAGATTTAAGAATACAATATTTACAAGACGACGTAGAGCAACTAAAATATGTTGTAAAAGCTCTCGAAATAGACAACGCTAAAAAGTAAAACAATGGCAAAACAAATAGGTGAAAATACTAAAATAACTTTAGATTTAAAGACTATGGGTATGATAATAGGTGGTGTTATATCATTAGCTTTAATGTATTTTACATTGCAGGCTGATATAGCGTTAGCTAAGGAACTTCCCAAACCAGTTATTGATAGAGTCGAATATGATCTTAAAGACGAGTTGATACGTCAGACAATACTAGATACTCAAGATGACGTTGAAGCAATGAAGGAACAGTTAGATAAAATAGATGAAAGACTCTACGAACTACAACAAAGAAGATAATGAAAAACTTAATTTTAATTTTAATACCATTTGTAACCTTTTCACAAGTCGAAGTACCTGACAAATACTGGTTAGACGACTCTTCATTTGATAGTACTATATCAGGAACTAGTGCTTTTGGAGATGACAACACAGAAACAATAGTTGTAGAGTTTTGGGCTAAGTTTAATGAAGCTAATTGCTTTGCTGAATGGAAAGATTTAGAAGACGCTAAATATTATAGGGTAGATATATCAAAAGCACCAGCAGCTAAAAAAGAATATAAAGTTCGTATGGCACCTACTATTTTAATATTTAAAAATGGTAGTGTTGAAAAAGTATTTAAAGCAGGTTTAGATCTGCTACTACCAACAAACCTAGGTGAAATACAAGAGGTAATAAATGAAATAAACGAAGCAAGTAAATTTTAAATAAATGAATTATTTAAGTGATAATATAAGTAAACACATAAGCTACAAGGAAGGTGTGTATAGCATAACGGCGACTAGGCTAGGTATAGACAACGTACCAAACCAATATGAGTTTGCTAACATGCAAGTATTAGCTGAAAATATATTTGAACCATTAAGAAACTGGGTGAAAGGGCCTATAAAAATAAACTCTTTTTTTAGAGGACCAGAGCTTAATAAAGCTATTGGCGGGTCTTCTAAGTCACAGCATTGCCAAGGTAGAGCAATTGATATTGACGACTCTTATGGTCATAAAACAAACGCTGAGATGTATGAGTGGATTAAAAAGAACTTAGACTTTGATCAGATGATATGGGAGTTTGGTACAGATGAGAATCCAAACTGGGTGCATGTATCTTATGTATCTCCCGACTCTAATAGAAACAGATGTCTTAAAGCTTACAAAGACGATAACAACAAAACTAAATACATGGTGATATGACATGGTTACAAAGACAAAGGCAAATTAACTCTGCTATAAATAGTCCTGTAGAAGCTCACTGTAAAAGAGAAAAACCACATACTAGTTGGACTCAATCAGATAGAGATAAATATAATAGAGAAACAGGTAGTAATTTAAAACCACCTCAACCACAAGGTGGATCTCGTAGAGATAGTTATTGTGCTAGATCTGCTGGAATTAAAAAATGTAAGAACCCTGATAAAAATGGCGATTGTCCAAATGACATTGCTAGAAGAAAGTGGAACTGTTAAAATAAAAAAAATATGTTTACAAACAAAGAATTAAGAGGATACATAGGGGCTGCAACAACCCTAGCTATGGTAATGGGATTACTATTATTTTTAGCATTTAAAGAAATACCAGAAACTAATAACGATATATTTAAAGTTATTGTCGGTATGTTGGTCGGTAGTTTATCAGTCGTCATATACACTTTTATAGGTAAAAATCCTGAAGAGGTAGAGTCGCTAAAAGCTAAGAACGAGGCTTTAGAGGATAAAGTAGCTGCTATGGTTGTAGAAAAAGATAAGCTTGAAAAACTTTTAAGAGATACACAAACTGAAGTTATTGATAAGTTAGCTGTATCAGGTAAGAATTTTAAATTTGAAAAAGTAAAATAATATGATACCTAAAGCATTAGGACCAAAAGCGGTCGCACAGAAGAAAACTAAAAAAAGAACTTTATCAGCTTCATGTAAAGCTGCAGCTAGAGCTAAGTTTGATGTTTATCCATCTGCTTACGCTAACATGTGGGCTTCAAGACAGCAGGGAAAAGGTAAGTGTTAATCATGATAGTACCAAAAGCATTAGGCCCTAAATCTGTGGCTAAAAAACAAACTGGTGGTGGTACTACAAAAGTATGTCTACCTAAAGCTAAAATAGCTAGCATGAGTGAGGCTGAAAAGAAAAAGATTATTAATGCTAAGCGATCTGCTGGTAATGCTGGTAAATATAGAAGAAGTTCTAGTAGTAATACAACAGGTACTTCAAGTAATAGTTTAGAAGACTGGGTTAAACAAGACTGGCGACAAGTTGGTGATCCTAGTAAAAAATGTGGAGAATAAAAAAAGGGAGCAAACGCTCCCTTTCTTTTTTACAACAAACTAAACTAACCATCACACGCGACACAATCTTCACTCATTGCGCGCTCTGCAATATCTCCACGTAGGACACTCTCTGTCCTCATATAATACAACGTTTTTATACCTTGTTTCCAAGCTTCCATATGAACTTGATTAAGCCACTTTGGTGTAGCTTCGGAAGGAAAGGCTAAGTTCAAGCTAACAGACTGATCGATATACTGTTGTCTTATACCTGCTTGTCTAACTAGCTCTAGTTGATTTATCTCTTTAAATGTTTTAAATATTTCTTTAACAGGTGTTTCGTTTATTTCTAAACCATCTAGTTCTTTTACTCCTTGAACAGATCCACCGTCTTTCAATATCTTATTCCATATGTTTTCGTTATTCAGTTTAAATCTTCTTAACACCTTGACAAGCGTCGGATTTTTTCTGATAAACGTCCCTTTAGCAGTTTGCTCAGTAAAAACATTAGCGGCCCAAGGCTCAATACCAGGACTAATGTTGCCAGCCAACTTACTATTAGAGACAGTAGGAGCAATAGCCCGAAGATGAGTATTCCGCATACCTGTACCACGACACCACAAAGGTTCGCCGTAAATCTCTGCCAATGCTCTTGAAGCTCTTTCTGATTCGATCTTAATCTGGCTAAATATACGTCTTGTTTGGAATTGCGCTGGCAAACCCTCAAACGCATAGCCGTTCTGTTGTAAGTACGTATGCCAACCGAGGACTCCCAACCCAAGTGCTCTGCCTTTCTCAGCAGATCGTACAGAGTTCTCGAAGCCTTTTCTATATTTAGCTTTCTGTATAAACTCCTCAAGCACACCGTCCAGAAACCAGATAGCATCGTAAATAATGTTTGTGTTTTTCCATTCGTCATATTTTGCTAAGTTTAGTGATGATAAACAACACACAAAACTGTGTGATTCGTCTGTATGTAGAACTATTTCACTACATATATTTGTCATGTGTACCTTTAATGCATTTTCTTTGTATGCTTCTGGATTAGCTTTGTTAGTGTTTCCTTTAAACAAGATATACGGCTCTCCGGTGCTTTTCCTCTTTCTAAGTAATTTACTCCATCTAGCCCTTGCTGTTGCATCTCCTTGCTCAAGCTTTCGCATAAACTTATCACCAATAACTGCGCATTGATGTAAGTTAAGGCTTTGTCTGTTAATATCTCCTTTAGGTTCTCGTATTTCAAGCCATTCTTCAAAATCATCGTGGTCAATGTTGATATTGACGCTTGCAGCTCCTCGTCTAACTGATCCTTGGTTTGTTGCAAGGATTGTACTATCATAGATCTTGCAGAAGGGTACGACTCCGTCTGATGTTCCATTTCCTGTTATTTTAGCGCCGGCTGGTCTAATCATATTAACTCCAATGCCTACACCGCCGCCGTGCTTCGCGAGTAGCATCATTTCTAAGTTCTTAGTGCCAATGTCAACTATGCTATCAGCAACATCAATACCGAAACAACTTATAGGTAAACCTCTATCTAGTCCTGTATTAGACAGAACAGGTGAGGCCAAACATAACCAACCGTTCCATATGTATTCAAAGAACCTGTCGGTTAACTCTGGTTTATAAAGTCTTTTAGCAACTGTATTAGCTACACGCATGTAAGCATCTCTAGGAGTTTCACCGTTGTGTAGATAACCACCAGCTATAGTTTTCTTATAAACTTCTGTATCTCCCCAGTTAGGGTAATCTATTCCTTTTTTCCAATCTTTATTCCACATTACGAAAAATATAATATTGTGTAGGCAACCGCTACGTTTAAATTAACAAGTACTAAGTTCCATTGTTTAGCAACAAATACTTGTGGTATCGATATAACACCAGCAATTATGTAGGTTATAATACCTATTTGATCTGGCAACAGATGAGGACTAGTCATCATAAAACCAGTCCCCATATATCCTAATCTATTAGCCAATCTTTCTTCTGGCTTTAATCTTCTTTGTCTTACTAAGAACCTTAATAAGCTTCTTTTACTAGGCTTTCTCATTTACCAAATATCTTCAAAATCTTCACCTTCATTAGCCTTACTATAGTCCGTGGGTCTAATAGCAAAAAAGTCTGTATGAGTAAGTCCACCAGTAAGATGATAAAACCAATCGAGTACAGAAGCAGAAGCTCCATCAAAGCTAAAGTAGTTTGTTTTATCTGAATAACCAAGTTCAACAAGTTTTTCATTTGCTCTTTTTCTTATAAACTGTTTTAGATCGTTTGATTTTAAATTCTCAATATCACCCATCTCAAACATTTTGTCTATATAATTTTCTTCTAACTCAACCATTGCTTCTGCTGCTTCTAAAATATCAGTCTCGCAGTCGTCTTTTAAATTAGGTATTTCTTTACACATATCTCTAAATAACTTACAACCCATTTTGCTATGTAATGATTCGTCTCTTACAGACCATTTCATTTGTTGCCCAATGCCTTTGAGTAAGTTACGAAGCTGAAAAGAATAAAGCACTGCAAAAGCGGAATATAAAGAAACTCCTTCCGCGAAAGCAGAAAAAATAGCCAATGACTTTCCAATACCCACTGGATCTGTGCCATCATATGCAACGAGATTATCAAAACGAGCAGCCGTAGCTGGCTCATGTAAAAATGCCTCGTAATCTTCAAGTCCAAGTGTTTCATTTAAATAACTATAAGCTACAGCATGTATTGTTTCTTGTGAGCCGAACATCATAGCCATCTGCTGTATCTCATGTTTAGGAAACCATGATACGACTTTCTGTGTCCAGTAATCTGATACTGCACACTCTGTTTGAGCAAAACCTAGTAGGATATTTCCTACTAAGTTTTTCTCTTCAGGTGTTAATTTTTCGTTCCAATCTTTTACATCACCCGACATTGGGATCTCTGTATGCAACCAAAACGCCTGAGCTTGTTTTAACCAGCCTTCTGTATAGTACTCAGGATACTCAAAAGGTTTGTATGGTATTCTTTCTTTGAATATAGGTGCTTTCATTTACCTTGTCCTCTATAAGGTTTAACATAATTTTTACTGCTCTTAGACCTTGAGTGCTTTGTTTTTGCGTGAACACCTGGTCTTTTTTTCTTAGGTTTTTCTAAGTAATTACCGATTATTAATCTAGCCATTGTTATAAACTTCTAAAGCTATATCAATAAAAGGTAGATACAATACGTGGGTTATTTTATTTCCTTCATCATAAGTCCTACCACCTAATAAAACACCTGGATAAAAACCAACTGATAAACTCCAGTTATCTTTTACTTCTTTCATAATAAATTATACTTTTTACTTTGTTCAATTAAATCTTTATATCTTATACAACCATGCTGCTCCCATTTCCACTTAACCCATTTATCAAGTTGTCGTTCAGCATACTTTTGTCGAGCTACGCGTTTTGCCTGCTCAGTATTAACCTTACTGTTTCGTCGCATTCTTTTTGATTTTGTGGTTTGTAAAGCGTAAACGATCCTATTTTTCTATCGTTCATTAGCTTTTTAAATAACTTCCAACGTAATGGAAAAGACTCATTAGCTCTACCTTTCGTTTCAATAATAAATCCTTTACCAATAAAATCAGGTGTATAAGTTATGTTTAAAACTTTTTTATTACCTCTGTTTTTATAATCACCCTTGCCATTGCTGCATCTTTCAAAACTATCAAATGTAAAATCAAATCCTTCTACTAATTCAAAAGTTTCACCTTCATAAAGGGCTTTTATCTTTGCTTTTTTTAATGCCTGATACATATACTTCTCAAGGCCTGAGGCAAACGTGATACCATCAAAAGTAATTTTCTTACTTCTAACGGGACCACGTTTTTTCTTTTTATAAGATCTCCTCATCTTTTACATCAATATCATAATGTAAACCGTCATTACCGTTCTGACCTATTACATTCATTCTGTTTAACATAGCTTCTTCGATCTCATCTCTCAAACAATGTCTTGCAGCTTGAATATATAACAACGCGTCCATTATTTCTTCTTGTACATCGACTAAAAACCTATCAAGATCTTTGACTTCGTTTTCAATCTCACCCATCATAGTAGCACCGTACTTAGCTTGACCAACCAGACTACGTTGGTCTATCTTTTCGATAACCTGTTGTACGATTTTATCGTTAGTCTTAACTTTGTAATTACTCATCTTTTACAAATGTTCCGTTAATCATTTTACCTGTTCTACCTGCTATTTCATTATAAGCAGCATCAATACAATCTTCTATTTCAGTACCATGTAGATGTGCTAAATTAGTAAGCACAACAACCATGTCACCGATAGCATCATTTATCTCATCGTGATCGTTGTTAAGCAGAGCTTTAGCTAACTCTCCAGCCTCTTCTTGAAGCTTCGTATATTGTACGATAGTGTTACCTTTTTCGTATATACCGCGAACAGCTGCCCAGTCTCTAATCAGATCAAAACGATCTTCATGTTTTTGTACATCAGGATTATGTGTTGGATTAAAGTATGCTTCGTAAAAAGCTTTATTATAAATATAACAGCGATTATTATTATACATTGAAGTTTTTGCATTTGCTGTTATCCAAGGAATGTTTTGTTTGGTAATTTCAAACTGGCCAAATTCCTCATGTTTCCAAGTTAAACCAATGTTATCCATTAACCTACCTTTTAATTTGTCTAAAGGTACTGGGAATGTCGTGGTTTGTTCAGTTACGTTTATCTTCATTTTATTAAATAAATTTTTATACAATTTTCTATCTTTCTTATAGCCGTAAGACTGTTGAAGTTCTATTTCACGGTCTGATATATAATCTATATCTTCTGACTGTTCAAGAACTTCATACTCACCCTCCTTATAACCTTGCATAAGGGTTACTCTGTTATTAAGATTACGTGTAACGCCAATCTTTTTACCTGGTATGTGGTATAAATAATACATAAGTTTTAAATTTTATCGTTATACAAATGTAAGTTATGAGCATGGTGGTAATATGTACCAACTGGTAAATCTAATCTCTCTGCAACTAATTCTTGCAACGATGCAAACTGATATTGATCGTTACAGAAACCGTACCAGAGATCATTAGAACGCATATAGACAGACATATACAGCTTACCCTGTACTATTGTAAATTGTACTGCGTACGTGCAGGGTGTATCAGTAGCATATCTGTGTATTTCTTTACCATCATATATACTAATTGCCGCTTGTCTAGTCTCATTGTTTGTCTTTAGCATGCGTATAACTTTTTCTAACTGATCTTCACGTTTCCATTGCCAACCATAGTTAGACATAACATTACCGCTAACATCTGCCATACGTTCCCATATCGGTGGTATTTTACCATATATATCACCTAGCGTTTTTATATTTGGACTACCAGACATATACCATTGCCATTCAGCTTCAGCATATGAAGGTTTCCAATTACGCTCTTTGTTAGTAATTATTTTATTAGTTGGATCCTCTAACGTAAACCCAACATTAAACAAAGCTCTAGTACCTGCAAATTCAACACCGTTTATTAGTATCTCATTGTGCATATACTCATAAGCCTCATTTGCGTTTTTGAATGTTGTTCTCATGTTTGTCATAATAATATTTACAATACTCTGCTACTTTCTTCCATATCTCTACAGGGCCAAATGGTTCGCTAGTGCCTATTAATTTTCTATTAGGATATATTCCTGTTTCAATATCAATAACCCATAAAGCTTCTCCCCATTTAATTTGCCTAGGTGCTATACATATGTTGTTCTGTATACACCAGATCATAGCTTTATCTTCTGCGTCTGTTCTAGTATAAGAGCCCATCATATTGGGCTTCTTACTCCCACGGTAAGGACTCATTGTCTTTTATTAAGTCTTCTTGCGGGATAAAACTACCTGAGCTCGGTTCCCACTTAAAATGAGCTTCAGCACCATTTTCGCCGAGATTTTGAAACTTGACTTTAAGTACTTTTGCCTTGACAGTCTTTGCATCATAATCGCGGTGTACGAGAATGCCATGATAACTCGCATCATACCATTCACCTCCGCCCTTGATATTATACATATTCGGTTCTTGTATTTGTCCTTTATCATTTTTCATCATTTTAGTTGGATGTGCTACTATAAAAACTAAAGCATCGTACTTTTTAGCAAATGCTTCTATTTTCATTAAGTAGTCCATCGTATAACGATTAACATCATCTGATACAGCATTTGTATCTCTGACTTTGTTATAAGGATCAATAACTAAACATTTAATACCTTTACGTTTAACTAGCTCAGCGCCTTTACGTAATACAGATTCAAGATCGTATTTATCCATGTCAATAAAATAAAAGTTATCATTAACATGTTCTGATACTTCTTTCCATTTAGCATTACCAATATCACCAACAGTAGGCATACCACCCCATACTTTACGCATTAGCTTGTGGGCATGCAAATATGTAGGAGCATTTTCTGGTGACGCAAAGGCTGTTTTCCAACCGTAATTACGATTATAACCTACAACCATTTGGTCAACAAAATCAGACTTACCGCTACTAGGTATCCCAGTAACAGTAATAAACTGACCTGTGTATGTACTGAATATTCTGTCGAAGTTCGGAAGACCAACTTGGTAACCCGGTTTAAAACCGTGCTTAACAAAGTCCGTGACTTCACCTTCGATATCTTTGAACGTCGTGACATTTTCGAGTGGATACGGTCTTGCTTTGGTAATACACTCTTGTAATTTGTCTTTGCCATACTTTATTAAATATTCGTTAGCATCTTTACAGTCATCAAAGTCTACTAAAAAACAAACTTCAGCACCAAGCCTACGCACAAGCTCTTGTTGTAACATTTGGCCAGGTTCGTCTTTGTCTATAGCTAGTAGTACTCTTTCTTTGTCTTCAAAATAATCTATACAATTATCTAGGTAATCTAAGTTGTTGTTACCTAACGTAGCACCATTTGGTACTGATATAACATTTTTAATACCAGCTTCGTGAAACGATAATACATCTATTTCGCCTTCGGTTATAACGCAGTTGTCATAACCTACAATGCTGTTGATATTATAAAATACTTTTTCAGCGCCTTTGTATAGTTTAAAGTTTTTACGACCATCTCTATATTTAACGTTAATGAGTTGATCGCCCATAAAATAATTAAACTTTATAGTATTCTCGGCTTTGCCGGTTTGTGGCATATACTCAGGACCCTCACTGACTTGTAAATCAATGAGAGTCTGAGTTGATATACCTCTTGTTTCAAACCATTCAGCAACTTTAGTTCTTGGTATATTAAACTCTTCAGCCGGTGGTTCGGCTGGTCTTACATATACTCTTTCACTAGCACCTTTACGTTGGTACGTATGAAGCTGAAATGTAGTGTTACAATTATGACATGTGCCGAGACCACGTTCCCAATCATACGAAGCACATTCTGCTTTCTGATTTTTGGGTTGCCTTGTATGAGAACATAGAGGGCATGTACCCTGCTTTTTGTTTTCTTTTAGGCCATATTGATTGAACTGGTCAATCAAGAATCCATTGATCTCTGTTGTCTGCATATATTAAAATGGTAAATCTACTGGTTCATCTTTAGTCATAACCGGTTGCGGTGCACCGGCAGCTGAAGCGTCAGCCTGTCTAGGTGCAGCTTCAACATTGTTTCCGTTTGTCCATACTACTTTCACATTACCTAAGTATGTCTTTTCAACTTTAGCATCACGTTCCTCTTTAGTCTGTTGGACTACAACAGGACCGTTGTTACCGAAGTTATCTAGCTCATCATTAAGCGTGATAGTAATAGGTAGGTATTTTCCTTTTTTACCTTGAATAATTTTATCCTTAGGTATTTTAGTAAGGTCAATACTTGTAGCTATTATACTTGCCATATTATGCGTACTGATTTATTTGGTTAAACATTCTTGCTAACTGATCTTTAGTCGCGTTAGTCGTTCTTCTAATATTGTCTACAGCTTTAACGTGGTTTTGGTTTTTGTAAAAGTTATTTACATTTGTTTCTAATCCAGTTACACTGCAAACTTTTAATTGAGGTTTTCTTGTTCTAGCCATAATATTAAATTAAAGTGTTTTGTTAATAAAAAACTGTGAAGCATCGAAGTTTTCTGTTTTGTAGAATAAATCGTAAGCTTCAGTTGCTCTTTTTACTTTGTCGAGTCCTCTATCTAAAAACTCTGGAGAGCAATCAAATAATCCTATTTGTTGAGTGTTTTTATCTATTACAATAAATATCATCTCATAACCAAATAGCTTTTGATAGATATATGCTTGTGAATCGTAATTGTATTTCCAAGCTGAGTTCTTGAAAGTGTTTATATCGTTGGTGGTTTTCAAATCTATAACTAGCTTTTCATTGTGATTAACAATGTCAGCCTTGCCTTTCCACATGTTACTTTCAATCTCTGCAATACCTGGTAATTCGTAAGTAATGTTTGTGCCTCTTATAAGATCGTGGCATACTTTGTTCGACAATACTTTGTCTGAAAGTTTCTCTATCATATCGACCTCATGTTGTAACAAGCATAGCTCACCACCAGATATCTCTTTATAAACCTTCGTGTTTCTTGTTGATGATTGTATCACTTTGTACTTTTTGAGCTTATGTGGCTCTAAAATAGCAGTGTGAAAATAACCACCAACTAGAAACGCTGTAGAAGGTTTGCTCGGTTGCCCAAGCGCTAAAGGATTTTTTAACAACGTACTGATGTCAGAGTTACTAAGGTACTTCTTACCGAACTCACCATAGTAGTGCTCGTCATCACGTAGTTTTTCTATTATTTTATCCATTTAGAGTTTTTAATTGTTGCTCTTGATCTTTTGTCAAGTTGTATTTTTGCTTGATAGCATCAATAGTACCTCCAGATTTAATATAATCTTTAGCTTTATCTATACTAGCCATAGCTGGTTTAGACTTACCGTGATTATTAGTTGCATCTGAATCTTGAGTGTCATCAATCAAGAACAAATTACCTAACGCATATTTCTTACCATAACTCGACGCGCTACCAAACTGCTGAGGAACTTGCATACCTTTTTGATTAAGATCAACACCAACAATAGCTTCTGCTGTTATAGCGTTTTCATTATCATTTAGAGATGCTACAGTTCTAAGCATAGGCATAGGCTCTGCAGTTATCAACTCTTCATGAATTGTAACTGTTACGCCAAGCTCCTTTAAAAAGGGTTTTGTAGCTTCGAGAATGTCTTCGGCACTGCGAAAGTAATATTTGCCGAATGAGTTGAACCTAGATTTTTTTGACTTAAATCTAGTTTGAATCTGAATTAATTTATCGTTTAAAGTCATTGGTATATGGTTTTGGTTCATATATATAATTACACATTATTTTGCGTTTTTAATCACCTAACTTACAGATAGTCAAGCACTTGCGAGTGATCGACATTTGCTACAAGTTTATCAACTGCTTGCTTTTTTAGCTGTGAAACTCTAACATAAGAGCTGCTGCCTTTTATATCTAAAATAGTAGCAATTTGTTTTGCAGAGTGTTTATCACAGTCTAATCCATAGCTTAATCTTAGAACTTCATATTCTATATTGTTTAGATGTTTTTGCAGTAATCCTTTCAAGTATATATTTAATAAGTGTTGATTATAAGGCTCTGACTTGTCAGGTATATCATACACCTGATTATCATCTGTCTTCTCATCAATGCTTAAAAATATACTATTGAAAAACATAGCAACCATCTTTTCATCTTTACCAAAGTTCTTACGTATTTCATTAAGCTTGTGTTCTGGTATACGCATATTACCTCGTAGTTGATCTATTTTTCTGCGTATTGCTCCTTTAATACGTTTACTGAAAAAACTTTTTAACGTCTTTTCAATATCTTCAGAGTCTGCCAACAGATCCCAATCAAGTTTATCTACAGCTTTTATTAACCCTATGTTACCTTCTTGTAAAAGGTCCATTATAGTTAATATACCTATAGCTTGTTGAGACGTTGACTGTTTACGAGCTATATTCTCTACAAGCGGTGTAAACTTAATTATAAGTTCATCTCTTGTATAATAGTCGTAAAACTTTTGTTCAGGCATAGACTGTTTTAAGTCTTCTTTATACCTGATATAATTTTGTACGTTATACTTCTTCATTAAGTCTTTGTTTTTCTTTTTTTAAATCATCACACATGTGACGGTATATTGTTCTCGTAGAGCAGCGTAATAACGTAGCTAAGTACGATATAGTAATTTTAGCTCCTCTATCATTTGCTTCTAGCATCATAGAATATATCTCATCTTTAGTTACTTTTTTTCTACCTATAAGTTTACCTACAATACTAAGTTTCTCGCTAAGTGATAATGACCACGATGCTGGTTTAAATATAACTTTCCTCATTTTGTTTATAGGAGGATCACCACCGTGATACAACACATCTTCTATCATATCTTCTAATGCTTTATTACTAATATAAAAGGTTACAAAACCATTATCTTTGTTAGCAATAAATCTAAAAACTGATCTCATATCATCTTCAAATGATACGGTATCGCCATCAACACCATCTATATTAAGAAAATATATAACAAGCATGTGCCACTTGAGAGACTTATATGTGGTAATCTTAGCTTTGCTAGCGAATAATGTATAGCACTGGTGTGTACCATGCTCATAAAACTTATATAGATCAGTTTCTATAGTAGGTTTATCAGACCACGGATCGCACCTGTAAAATACACGTCTATCGTTTAACCATTTTATATTTCTTTCTTGTGACATTAGCCTATTACTAATTATATTAATAAGGCATTTGTCATGCCTTCTATTAATTTTAATCTTCTGTTATACTTGTTTATTAAAACAGCTTTATTACTTGCATCGATACCATTTATAGTATCGTGTACAATTTCATTGTGAAGGCTATTTATTTGAGTTCTCAGAAACTCTACGTGCTGAGCCTTTCTTTTTTGCTTTTTTAATTTTGTCATTAATTCCATAATAATTTACTTTAATTAAATGTAATGCTTGCTTTCTGCTCATAAACTTTTTCGTTTTGATTCGCTACTGTGTGTTTTTCACCGATGTAGTAATTCCAGTAAGCTTCAATACTACACTCGTTTTTATACTCATCAGGCATAGCCTGTGGAGGTTGTTTGAACGCCGAGGTTGTCATACCCATCGGAGCCCATTGTAATGGTTTTTTACATTTAGTAATTGTTAAATGTGTTTTACCATATCTTCTAGTGTACTCATTACCAAGAGCTAACATATGTTTGTATAACCAATAGTAATGTTCTGTATTAGAGCGAGTCCAGATAGTGCTAGGGTGGTTAATGTGGCACGGTTTGTAAGGTACGTGGTCACCATTGTCATAGTAATGGTGTGCGGTACATAGCATTTGCGCTGACTCAAGAACCATTTTAACAACATGCTTGTTGTATTGTAGTCTAGCAGCAATATCTGGATCCTCGTCTAAATAAAATATGTTCATAATCCTGATTTTTTAAGAAAGTAATTGTATACTTCTGGTATATGTTTTTTGTAGTATGGTTGATTTTCTTTGACCCATTTTTTAAGATCTGACTTGTCTTTAAATTTAGTATTTAAACCCCAGTCATTACCATTTTGTATGGTATCAAACATAGGTTCTATATCATCAATGAAGTCACCGACTGTCCAACCTTCCCATATGTGTTTATCTCTATTCATATCTTTTATTGTTTAATCGGTTATAGTGTTTGTCTAATAAGATCATCGCTACTTCCTTGCTTATCATGTTGTCGTTGTATAGTTGCCATATTAATTTACTCATAATTTCTAATACATTTAAATAACGGGTGCCTGTAAGAACCTGCTTGTGTTCTTTGGAAATAAGTAAAGGTGGCACGTTTACCAATGTAATCATTTACATTAGTCAGCATATTTGCTAGATCTTTGTACGTGTAGCCTTTGCCTGGAGGGCAACCAAACTTAACGCCATCATCATCTAGCATTATAAACTTGCCAAGCGTGCCTGTTCTTTTACCTTTACCTAGTTCATAACCTATGATTGTTGCTTCAGTATCACTGAAGTCTTTGAACTTCATTAGACCGTAAGACCTACCATGCTTGTACACGTCACTGCCTATACGTATAATAGAACCTTCGTAGCCTTCACTGAGATATGCTGCATGAAGATCTCTAGCGTAATTATAACTATCAACTAATTTAGATGGCACGTATTTAACTTGAGCATCGTAAATATCTGATACAGCAAGTGCGTGCATTCTAGTTGTATATTCATCATAATTACCATCAACGTAGTCATAAACGTGAAACTGTACTAGATGTTGAGCATCACGCCTGTCATCTTCGGTAGGTTTTTGCTTACGAACTAATGATATAATCTTTTCAAAGTCATGTTTTAGCTTATGATTGTATAATTCACCATCAAGTATTCCATGTGGACTATTATCAAAAAATGGTTGTAAAGCCATTTCGATGTGTTTTACATTCATAAACTGTTTGCCAGTACGTGAAAATGCACCATCTTTAGTAAAAATGCATCTTACGCCATCTAGCTTTGGTTGTATGTATACAGGTTTATCAAAATCAACACGTGACTTATCAAACTTATGTGCTAACATTGGTTTTATCATAGGTTTTTTAATTTATTTTCTATATTTCTAATTCTATTTTTAACAATAATACATTTCTCATACTCTTGTCTTTCTTCTAACATAGCAAGAACTGTATTTAATCTGGCTAATTCGCCGATAAGTATTTCTTCTTTGTCTGTAGTAAACTTTAATGGGTATATGTCGCCATAGTTATCTATTATTCTTTGGAATACTAGGTCTGCTAGTTGATCTATATAGTCATCAAAATTACTTATATCAAACATATTTTTATTATCCAAGTTGCATCGTATTTAGTTTGTAATTTTACTTAACATATCTATTAACTCCGCTGAATGTTGCTTAATTTTATCTACATCCCACTCTTTATATCTAGTTTCACCATTAGCAAAATCAGTGTAATCCATGTCATCTAACATGTATTTAGTTATAATTTTCTCTGGTTTTAGCACAAACACATTTCTACTATTGTAGTTATCCCAACAACTAACCCACCTGTCTTGTTTACCTGACCATATAATATAAGTGTATTGATGGTCAATATGCATTGGATCAGCGTATAAATAGCAACTGTCATAGTACATATCATGCACTAATTTAGCAGCTAATCGGCTACCGTCACTAGTTGGATTAGTATGGAGCCAGTTTGCAATTTGCACACCTTGCCACTCTGGGTAGCCATCGTGATGTAAATACATATTTACATAGCTTTTGTCACTGAAAACAGCAGGATTTTCTGCAAAACCAAGTTCTGATTCTTCAGCGTGTTTACGGTTTACAACCATTGTTAAATTTCTAGTCGCCATATTCTTCTAATATATTGTTAATTTCACTTTCTAATTGCACTATATCTTTAGCAAGATCTAAAAACTCTTCTAAAGCTCTTACTTCGTAGTCACTTAGACTATCACATTCGTTATCTTCGATAGCATTGATACAATCTACCATATCTTTTGTAGTATTTTCAAACCTACAATAGCTCATGTTTGCCATAATTTTAATTTTAAAGTTAGTGGACGTGGCAGGAATCGAACCTGCGTTAGTGTGTCAAACATCCTTTCTGCTAAGTGGGAAACACACTCTAACCATTTCACGCCCATAAGGCAGCAGTTGCGGACAGGTAGTTAACTAGTATTGTCATTTATCCGCTCTTTCTGTTTCGGGTATGGATTTTCACCTTCACCCCTAACGTGACCTGTATGCCGCCGCCAAACCGCTTCTCAACCGTGCACTACTATTTCAAGCTGTGATTGTTCTTCGCGTAAGCTAGCTATTCACTTATGTGTAATCATCGAGCCGATTTGAAGCATTTGGACTCGGTAACCTGTTATTTATTCGCTTCGTTACGCCTTTAATCATACCTAATTAAGCTACTCGTCTAGCTATAGTACACCCGATAGGATTCGAACCTATGACCCACAGCTTAGAAGGCTGTTGCTCTATCCAGCTGAGCTACGGGTGCAATGTGTAT
>Ga0208162_1000346_pt1 | contig 27094 bp, 36 predicted proteins | sample CB_VirMetaG_4_FD_184539 | JGI IMG/M metagenome (GOLD analysis project Ga0208162, IMG submission 184539) | Freshwater to marine saline gradient viral communities from Chesapeake Bay - CB_1508_1M Viral MetaG (SPAdes) (version 4) | ecosystem: Environmental > Aquatic > Marine > Coastal | place: USA... | reverse complement strand
AGCAGGAACAGGACAGCCTTCGTATGGCGGAGGATTCTTTGATGATGTGTTAGGTCTTGATCCAAACTTTGCAGGTATCTTTGGATCTATTGGTAATTTATTTAAAAGGGGTGACTAATCGTGGCTACATTTGGAAGAGATTTTGTCAGAGCAGCTACGCAACCTGCGTACACTCAAGGGTTGTTTACTGCTGCACAACAGATAGGTTCTGCTCCTGCACGGCGTAGAGAAGCACAAAAACTTGAGCAACAAAAACAAGCTTTAGCAGCAATAGATACTAATTCTCCTGCCGGTTTATTGCAGTTAGCTGGTTTTTACAGAAGTCAAGGAGATATTGAAAACGCTGTAAAATATGAGGAAGCAGCTCGTGCACTACAAGGTCAAGTAGACGAACAGGCTCGTTTAGTTGCTTTTCAAGAAAAAGTAGCTTCTGCGGCTGAAGGCGCTGGTTTAAAAGATCAAGCAGCTACAGCTAGAGCAACACAAGACATGGACGAGCTAAGAGCCATTAGTAATGACGTTAGGGACTTTCAGATTGAACAACTACCTTTGGACAACCCTCAAGTAATCAAGGCACGTCTAAGGATGGCTGGGTTTACCCCTGCTCAAATTACAGCTATGGGTACTATTTCGGCTGAAGACGCTGATGCATTACTCAAAGGACGCACAGGTAACCTAGAGGCTTGGCAGGACGTAGAAGGAAATACTCAAGCTGTAAATGTCAATGACTTTGGTTTAGTCTATGACGACCAGACGAATAAATACGTTAGGGCGTCTCAACTTGGGTTGGTACGTAAGGCTCCACAAGCTCAGGAAATTATTGACAACACTAATAAACAACAAAAAGAAGCATTGGCTAAAGCAGGTGTAGACAACTTTATTAAAATGGGTGAAAAAGCAAGAAACGCCATACGAACTTTAGATACTATTGACAGACAGTTAGAAAGAGTTGAAGGAGGTATTCCTACCGGCATAACTGCTGGCCTTGAAGTTACTTTAAGACAAATCGGTCAGGCTGTTGGTATGCCTTACGATCCAAAATTAGTAGACGCTCAAAACTATATGCAAGAAGTAGCGGAGCTTGTTAAACAAGAAATTAAAGCCTTTGGTTCTGGAACGAGCATCACTGATGCTGATAGAGAGTATACTCAAAACATGGTTGGTGGAGACCCAAGAGTTCAAGCAGAAGCTTTAATTAAACTTTTAAACATTAGACGTAGAGGAATGGTGCAAACCATTGAAGATTATAATGCAATACGTGAAGGATATTCCAATGCAGGTTTAGAAAGTGTTCTTGCGGGTTTCCCTAAGTACAGTATACCTAAGTCTAAACAGGAAGAAGACGAAGAAGCAGAATTATTACTAAGACCCGGTTTTGTAATGGATCAATAAAACATGAAAACAGCGACTAATCCACAGACAGGAAAAAGAGTGTACTGGGACGGTGAACAATGGTTGCCTCTCAAGACTGCTACTAACAAAGAAACAGGAGAAGTCATTGGTATTGTCAACGGAGAAACATTTACTGTAGTGCCTCCAAGACCTCGTGAGCCTGAGAGTATGCGTCAGATGATTGCTGACGTACCTGAAAGGTTCAGAGAAACTCGTGAAAGATACGTAGAGACCGTTGCTGGTGATGTACCTGTTAGCCGGTTTGACCCTGCGTTCAACATTGCTGCTGGTGTAGGTGCCGCAGGTGAGGCCGTGGGTGGCATTGCTGGAGAAGCTTACCGTAGGTATGCTCCAGAGGCTGTTCAGGAGTTTGCCTCAAGAGCTTATGAAGCTTCGGACATCAAACGTGGTGTAGAAAAGTTAGGTGAGGTAGCCCAACAATACCCAGAAACAGCTACTACTGCTGAAGCTATGTTAAACGTCGCGGCTGCTGGGCCTAAGATGGCTTTGCCTCAAGTTCCCGGCGTTCCTAGGTCTACTCGTGTCCAAGCTACCAGAATGGCTACAGAAGCCCGTCTAGAGGAAGAACGCAAGCTTATTGCAGACAGCCTACTACCTGAAGATTACGTTAAAGCACCGGGCACTGTGGAGCCTGTAGGGGCTATGAATCGAAACGTGTACGTCCACTCGCCTTCTGAAGAAGCTGTGATTGATTACCTTCAGACACTCCCGGACTACAAAGGTGACCGTAACCCGGCAGTCAATGCCAATGTTGTAGATAGTCAGTTAGCTAGACACGAGGCTGACTTACAGAGCTACATCAATAGGTCTAAGAATCCTAAGACTGAAGTACAGAATTTGGCTGATACTCTTGAAGAACTTAAAGCTGGCTTCCATGACCTTGACGACTACGTTGAGTTGATGCCCGACGCACAAAAGAAAGTAGACTTGTTTATTGACACGGCTATTGAAAGGCTTCAAAAGAAAGCAAAGAAAGGCAATATTACAGCCAGAGACATCTTAGAAGTACGACGTGCTTTAGATAAGCAAATCTTCCGTAAGAAGCCTTCGGCAGGTCTTGAGAACCCTGATTTAGCAAGTGCAAAAGAAGTAGCAGGTAAGTACGTAAGGGACGAACTAAACCAAGCGTTCCTTAAGCTGATGCCCGATGACGAAGCCTATCGACTTATTAACGGTATGTCCATGTTGTTTAGAGCTAAGAATTTGCTTGATGTCAAAGCAGGACGAGCCATAAACCAAACAATGATAGGACGCACAATGCAAGGCATTGAAGACGTGTCTGGCTTACGTTTTCCTACTACTCCTCTCGCTATCGCAGCTACAACAGGTGCCGCAGGTTCAGCCTTAGCTGGCTTCCCTGTCTTAGGACAGATTATTGGAGGAGGTGCTGTAGGCGTAGGGATTGCTCGTATGAGCCGAAAGCGTCGTAGAAGGGAAGTTGTACGAGAGCTTGTAAAGGCCACGGACAAGATGATTCAAAGTGGTAACGTAACAGCAGAAACAATGGCTACTCTCAGGGCTGACAAAGTCATGTTGGCTCAAATGCTGGCAGACATCAATGAGGAGCCTGAGAATGAGCAGTGATATCTTTGAAATGCGTAAGGCTCTTAGGGCGGGGCCGAAAGCTCAAGAGTACAGCCAGCAAGCAAGGAAGACAGTAGGCACAGCCTTTAAGCCAATGCTTGATCAACCCTTTGGTTCTTTACCAATGACGGCATATGCTGGATCAGAGGGTATACCAATGTCTGCTCCTAGAAAAACTCAAGTAGATGTTATGGCTCCACTTAACTTTGCTGCTGAAGAGTTGACTACTCCTGCTAATATCGTAGGCGGTGGTCTGTTAACTCGTGGCCCTGCTTTGGCTGGTAGAACATTGAATGCTGTTGTTGAAAACGTACCTACGTACTTAGACCGTTTTTACCAAAGAAGTCCTGTAGGCCAAGCTTACGTATTTGGTAAAGAATCTTTAGGTGCTGTTCCTGATGCCGCAAGGCAAATGTTAAGCCCACAAGCGGCTGCTAACGCCCGGGTAAAAGGCACAGGAGAGCGTAGAATCAGAGAGTTTCAAGAGGCAGACCCTAATATTGCTCAAGGTAATATGCAAGCTAATGTTTACATGAGGGCGCAACAAGAAAACAGAAGCGACTTTGGCAAAACACTATCAGACATAAGCCCCTTAAACCAAGTAGAAACAAGGATGACTACTACTTCTGATAAACCCTTAGAAGTAAAAAAAGGCTTGACTTCTGATTTTAACATACCAGAGGACATTGCTGACGACATGATGGAAACTGTGTTTCAGGCACAGAATGTCACTGGACGAAGTAAGCCCACCACAGTTGTTGTTAGAAACCCCCGGGCTGGTACTAGTACACTAGGAGAGCAGTCAGTAGGACTCTCTGGTAAAACATCTTCTTTGGCAGCTAGAATCATGTCTAACCAAGGTCGAATCGACGATATGAAGTCTATTTATAAAGTAGATGAGTTGACTAAAGACCAGTACCGGGAGATTCTAGAGTTGTCTCCCATGTTCAATACCCAAAATGTCCCTAAGATTGCCCGGTTCTTACCAAAGGAACTCAGAGGAACTAACGGCTACGACTTGTTTAAAAGCTACCTTTCTTACAAAAAGAAAAGCCAAAGGGGTCTATCTGGAGGTAAAAACCAGAAGCCGGTGTTTGATGCCGTAGAAAAGGCTATGGCAACTAAAGTGCCTAAGATGAAAGTAAGACCTGCTAAAGTAGAAGAAACAAGAGACGGCGTACTTAAGTTAAAAACTGGTTATATCTCAGAAGCTCAAGAGTTGGGCGGTGTGGGTCATGTTGTAGTTGTAGACACAAAGAATAAAGATCTGTACGGCCTTGTTTACGACGGGCATGATATGTTTGGTATTACGCCTCCCGGCGGTAACTTCCTACTCAACGTAGCGCCTATACAAAAGATTAAGATAGGCCAAGGTGGTGGAATCAAGACCAAGAAAAGAAAGACAGTAGAAGGTAAGACAGAAGAGCAAGCTGTAAAAGAAATGCAAAGACGCACAGGTATACAGCGACAGCCTAGAGAAAGTCTGCTGGCTTATCAACGTCGTGCAATGGGCGAATACCAAGCCCCTGTAACTGCACAAGATAGGGCAGCAGTTGCTAGAAACATAGCAGACACTGCGGCAGTAACTACCGGCGCTGGAATGCTTACTGCTAACAGGATGGAAAAAGAGGGGCGCTAAGGCCCCCTAAGTTACAACTCGCAGTTATTGCCTGTACACGCTAACTGCTGAGACCCTTCTGTCATATCAGAGTTTTCAGAGATGTTCCAATCGATCGTCTCTGGAAATTCCTCCTTCAGATTCTCATAGGTCTCTAAGTCTATGGGTTCGTAAGGAGCCTGTTGGTACGTATGTTCGGAATAGGGCAGGAAACTAACGCCACTGATCTTGTCGAACTTGTTGTACAACCATTGGCCTACCTCAAGGAACTCATCATCACGGTAGTAGCACGTCATGGACGGTTTGTGCTCACACCAGTAGTCCTGATAAATCTCCCATAGCTCAAGTTGTTCCATTGCACCCATCTCAGAGGCCACCACAGCCCCGTCAGGCGACTTTATGGGGAAGGAGAATACCTTGGTAGTGGGTGACATTACGTCGTCCTCTACGGGCACTCCTGAAGCTTCTAGAACGGCGCAGAGTGGGTCTCTTGCGTCCGCTCTAACTCGTCTAATGTACTGATCTGAGTATCTAGGGTGGATACCACTAGCAGAATCAACCAACTGACTAACAGTACCGGAAGGTTTAACAGCAGTAATAGCAGCGCTAAGATTAATACCGAGCCTTCCAGACCATTCCGCATTAGTACTAATCGCTGTCTCTTTGAGAGCCACCAACCAGTCCTTAAGTTTTTCACGGTTTTCCCTCCCTGACAACACTGGATGATCCATGATGCCTGTTAATGATACACCTAAGAGTGCTTCTTCCTCTGTGTTCTTTTGCCATACCTTACGTAGATAACGGAAGTCTGTTAGTGTTGCCTGAAGAGACCCAAGGATAGTTGCAATACGTACTTTTCTTGACAGGTCTTCGAGACTATCGGTTTGCCGGACAACAACTTCCGAAAGATTACAGAACTGGTAGGGTCGGAGGATGATCTCACTGCATGGATTAGTTCCAAAATCATAGGTAGCATCTCGTCGCTCATTTCTTGCAGCTTGTCGTTGACTTGCGACTCTAGAGAACATACCTCGTTCTCCTGAACGGGACTCGTATAAACTTTTCCACTCATTTAAAAACGCCTCAAAATCTGGCTTCTCTGTGTAACACGCACTGTTGTTGGCTAGTCCTCGTTGTGGATTGTCAACCCACCATTGGCCTGACTTGCATCGTCGGAGTCTATCATCAGTGAGGTTACTGAGACTGATGAGAGCACTTCTCCGTACTCCTCCGACGACGACGATCTGTGCAATTTTACAGCAGAGATCATGGCACTCGACGGAAGAGAGCCTACGTCCAGCAGCGCTCCGAAAGACTTCAACGGTGAAGGCAAACAGATCAACAAGAGGTTCCGGGCCAGACGCTCTACCGCCGAAAGTCTTAAGTGCGGCCCCTGCAGGTCGTACTCCAGACGTGTCCCACTTCGGAACTTGACCACTAAAGAGCATTGCAATAAGTTCTCTGTATGCTTTTGCCCATCCAATTTTTGAGTCAGCGACGTGTATAACGGTATCGGTGTCATGGAAGTCCTCTGCTACTTCTGGTAGTTTAGAAATGTATTGACGTTCCACACTGAAGCCTACACCAGTACCACACATCAGTACGTACATCATCTCGTCAAAGGCTTTAGGGTGGTCAATAGGTAGATAGCTACAGTTGAAGCCAGCTACGTTGTCACGGTCTAATGCTTCTCCTGCGGTCATCAAAGCCCTCATTGAAGGCATGACATCTAAGTCATGGATAGCCTTGAAGATCTCTGACTGTTCGAAGTCGTTAAGCTCTACCCGGTCTACCCAGTAGTTTAGGTATCGGTATACTGTTTCTTCCCAAGTCTCCCGTCGCTGTTCCTCTGGTAGGTAACGAGCGTAACGTGACTTGTGAATGTACTGTTGGTATGCGTCCATATTAAGTTAGTTCCTTGATTAGTCGTTCAATGTACCAGCGACACTTACGTAAGTCTTCCACTGGCTTTCCTTTGTAGTCGTAGCGCCACAAGTACTTCAATGCGTTGCCCTTCAGATATCCATTGAACTCATGGTCTGGCATGGACGCCTTGATTGCTTCTATTGCTTCGATTGCTCCTTTGTTATAATGATCTGGTTTTTCCACCGGGTCTGCATTGTCTGTTTTTCGTACAGACAGTTTACCCAACTCAACTAAAGTATCCCACTCAGCAGGAGTTGCATCATCAATACTCATCGTCTTCCTCCTCTAGCTCTTCCTCAAAGATGTCTAACCTGTTGATCAACTTGTCTTCAAACCTGTCTAGTAGTTCTTCTGAGGTGATCTCCAAAGCCTCCAGAAGGTCGTCAGGGTCATAGGTTTTCAAGAGGCGCTCCTTAATTTCCTCTAGTGTTAGTGACATAATCAATCAACTCCTGTAGTGTATCTATATTATACCATAAAATTCCTTCTTTGTCACACCATTGAGACATAGTCATTTTAGCCCCCTTGCGTATCTTCTTGTTTGGTTGCATCAGAACAAACACCAGTTGCTGGTCTTCGGGCAAACTGTCTCGTATGCTGGTGTACTTCTTTGTGTCTCCTTCTCTGAAGAATCCCTTGCACTCAACAAGAACACCAGAAGACCGATGAACAAAGTCAGGACGATAGTTACGCTCAATAGTGTATGGAACAGTGAACGGTTCATAGTCAAACCCCTTTAGTATCTTCGCTACGTCTTCTTCAAACGTACTACGAAAGCGTGATCTCTTGGACCTTCGGCTCATTGACTACCTCCACTAAGTATCTTGGGCCTGAAGAATATGCGAAGGCGCGAACGGAAGGCCAGCATTCCTTTTTGTAAGAACAGTAAGAGCATCCGACGGCGAGTTTCTGGTTTCCACTCTTTCCATCGGCGATAGGCTCGTAGCATACGCCGGGTGGGGTCGGAAGCTCCACTAGCTTTTTTACGTGATCGATGCGCTCCTTGATGTCAAAGCTAATCAAGTCATACACAGGGGCTTGAGTGTCCTCTGTGTCGTACATCAGGTACGTCAGGTGTCCGTTCTGTTTGTCCATGGCTAACCATCCAAACTTTGTAGCACCCTCTGAGTACGCATATCCCTTAATTTGTGCGACATATCCAAACGGGTCATCATAAGCCAAAGTGCCGTCTTTGAATTTCCTGAACCCATAAGTTGACACAGACTTAACATCTGTGACGATGCCATCAATCTTACAGTCCATAGAACCTGTAATACCATTGACTTCACACTTCTTCTGCTCATCAGTAACCTCGTGTCCTGCTGCTCTGGTTAAGAATAGTAGCATCTCTTCAATAAGATGACCGTAGAGGAACTTGACATACGTGTGTGGCTGTATCTCGTCTGTCTGCTCTACATCGTTGTACAAGTTCCACAGATAGCGATCCTCACGCCCGATGTTAGACATACGCAACTTTCGGGTGTCGTCTCGTTTCTCTAAGAACTCGTGTCGCATCAGACGTTTGACACCTTCGCCAAACTGCTCAATGCACTCTTCTATGTCTACACCTTCTGCTGGCTCTTTTGTAGATACCAGTTGGTAGATGTCGTCGACTAATGTGTATATGTTTTTCATTCCGATTCCTCTAGGTATTTAATTGCTCTTTGTAACATAGTTATGTCATCATCGAAACCTCCTAACGATCTGTTACATTTGTGACAAAGCCATCCTCTGAACTCCTCTGTTTCGTGGCAGTGATCTAAGACCCAAGCGCCGTTCTTTGTGTTGCCCCTTCCTTGTACTGCTTCTTCGTTGCCTAAGCAGATCGGACAGGTGTAGTTGTCAGGTGCAGAGCCGTACTGTTCTTTCAGCCTCTCGCGTACCTTACTCAACTCGTTGTTACACTTTTTACACTCTGGTCTTAGGTAGTTGCCTCCTGAATGTCGGGAGAATGCTTGCAGTGGTAGTGTGTGTTGACACTTACTACACTGCTTTACTCCGTCCCCTAAGTCGTAATGGTCATCCTCTAGAAAACTGATCTGTTCCATCAGTGTGTCTCTGCCCATGTTGTACCAACTTTGTACTCTCCGTCAAGGGGGCATCTGAGGTTAAACTCCACACCTGCCGCCTTGAGGCATTCGACTGCAAGCCAACCGTACTTCTCTGCTTGGTCTGTAGCCACCTCCGATTGTACCTCATCGTGTATGTTCCCTATTAGTTTGTAGTCAAGGTTCCACTGCTGTGCGTAGTCGTCCAAGATGACCAATGCTTTCTTCATTACGATAGCGCCAGCAGCCTGTAGTAGTGTGTTTAGTGCCGCGTGTTCAGATCGAACTCGAAGCTTTCTACCATCAAGTCCTGTGAGATACCCGCGCCCAGATGCTCTAATAACGCGTTCTCGTAGACTTTCAAGAGAAGGTGTGTTTCGTAGAAATCGTTGCTTAAGGTCTGCCCCGTCTCTTGCGCTTCCTCCAACGATAGTTCCAATTTTTGCATCTCCTGCTCCGTATAGGAAAGCGTAGATGAAAGTCTTTGCTTGAGGTCTTGTTTCAAGCCCTGCAGCCATTTGATTTCTTGTATGAATGTCGTCAGTGAGGAGGACATCAGTAAACTCCTTGTCGTTCATGTAATGGGCTAGCATACGTAGCTCAAGGCCACTAGCGTCAAACCCGACTAATTTTTTACCCTCTGGTACAGTCCAGCAGGAGCGACACTCATGCCCGTATGGGCTGTGGCTTGCTGGTACTTGTGCCATGTTGGGACTCTGGTGTGTCATACGTCCAGTGACAGCGCCATTACTAATGACACGACCGTGGACTCTACCGTCCTCCTTTACGTGCTCTAGCCATGAGTTAACCTGTGCGTATCGTTTCTGTAGCATCAAGTACTCACTAATGACTCTAGCTTCTGGTAGATCAATCGTATCTAGTACAGCCTCATCGACAATGGGATTGCCCTTGTCCGTGACTTTATCAAACCGTACACCAAGCCCCGAGAGCCTCTTGGCAATCTGTTGACGAGACCCCACATTAAAGACTTCGACGCTGTCTTTGAGGCGCTTGCCAGTTTTCTCAGACCACCTTTCAGTGACAATCGGCGGAAACTTCGCCTGTAGTTCTTCTTCAATTTCATTCATTCTCTCCTTAAATGTTGCACACAACTCATGGGCTAAACCTTGGTCTAACAACCAACCATTGCGTTCCTGTTGTTGAATTGCAAACTGCACCTTGTGTTCCAACTCAATGGACTCCGGTGAGAAGTCTGCCATGTCTCTGACTAACTGCTTGTGTACTGCTTCAGTTACCTCCACGTCCCGCATACAGTAGTCAATCATCTCAGTGGACAGCTTCGACCAGTCACTATGGTCACCCTTTGGGAAGCCCAGTGTCTCACCCCAAGCCCTCAATGAGTGCCCACCCTGTCGACTTGGGTCGTACAGCCTAGAAAGTACCAATGTGTCTACTACCCTCTCAGGAGCCACAGAAAGCCCCCAGAGACGTTTTAGCACAGGGAGGTCGTACCCTATTAGATTGTGCCCACAAACGCTCACAGAGCCTTCTAGAGCCTCACAGAGGGTGTTACGGTTGGTATGTACCTGTGACACACCATTTTCCCGGGTAACAACACACCAAATGGTGTCAGGAGTCAGGCCGTTGGCTTCTAAGTCAAGGTAGATTGTCAAAAGTCGTCCCCGATGTGTGGATTAGCTACTTCAGCCAGTCTGCCGGTGGTACGGTCATAGGCTAACCAACAAGCTGGCCCAGTTTCACCTGTGTAACGATTCTTCAGTACTCGTACCGTAGTAGTGTTCCTGATGTCCTCATTCTCGTGTTGCTGATCCCGTTCCATACCAATGACTATGTCGGACAGTTGTGCAATCGCTTGGCTACCCCTCAGCTCACCCAAGGATATCTGAGCACCGTCCTCGTGTGCCTTCCCTTGGGAGCGTCTAAGGTGTGACACGAGGAACAGGCAGATACCTGTCTCAGCCACCAGCGTCCTCAGCTTGGTCATTATCTCGTCGATAGCTTTTCGTTCGTCTCCCGACTCTTGACTACTAACGACGATGGACAAATGATCCAGTATGACGTACCGACAATCAAGGGCTTTTGCCATGTAACGAACACGGGCAAGCAGGTTGTCAGCCGAAGTTGACCCCCAATGGTCGAATAGGTAGTAACGTCCTGTTCCCAACGTGCTTTCCCAATATGGTCGCAGTTGGTCGACAGGAGTGTCCTCTTCCAAGTGTAACGGCCTGTTTGCTGCCACCGACATGATACCAAGCGTCGTTCTGGCCAGATCTTCCTCAAGAGCAAGGACTCCAATATTTCCGTCACATCGTTGTAATAGATCAAATTCGATCTCACGAATGAACTGGGACTTCCCCATTCCACTACCGCTGGTGATTGTGACAAGCTCATAAGGTCTATGCCCCCTTGTGATGTGATTAAGACCTTCCCAAGGGTAAGGGATGGACTTCACGTTACGCTTCTCTACCAGTTTGTCCCAAGTGTCTGTACCGGCTACAATACCGTCAGGTCTGTACACCTTGGCGTTCCACCATGCTTGTACAAACTCTTTGACCTTGTTAGCCATGAGCATCTCACTGGCGTCCTTCATTGGCAGTCTACAGATCTTCAGCTTATTAGGGCTGAATAAGTCCTTGACTGAGTCCAACGCCGCTTCACCAGCTTTGTCATTGTCAAAACACAGGACGACGTTTTCGTAGGTCTCTAGCCATTCTAACTGCGCCTTGATTTCCTTGGCCGCATTGTTAGCACCGGCACGTAGCGACACTACGTCGTACTGCTTACCGAACATCTCATATACCGACAGGGCATCTAGCTCCCCTTCGGTAATCGTTAGGTACTTGTTGTTGGTGCATTGTTTCTGTCCAAAGAAGCCCACACCCTCTGGGTTACCAGTGGAGTAGAAGTTCTTTGTCTGTACGTCACGCACCTTAGCCGCACTCAAGTCCCCCGTGTCTACGTTGTAGTAGGGGTAGTAGTGCTTTAGTATTTCACCTGTGGTTGAGTACTCAATGGTGACCCCAAAGCGCCCACAAGTGTCCTGAGATATGCGCCTTTGGGGGATAGCCGCTACTACACCACCCATATAGAGGGCAGTAGCTTTAGGTAGCTGTGTTTCTGTAGTCATACTAGAATTACCATTGACGTGATAGTCACAACCGGAGCCAAAGCAATGTTGACCCCCGTCGTCATAAATAGCGAGGGCGTCCGAAGAACCACACTCCGGACAACCCTCGTGTCTTAGGAACTTAGAAGTCTGAGGCATCGCCAGCTTCAAACTCAGCTTCCTCTAGTACTTTTACTGCCTCAAGGTAGGTAGCTACCCCGTGAACTGGGTGAGGCTGTCCCAGCTTGTACTTCAAGCGTACACGGGAGTTGTAAGGCACTTCGCCGTCATAAGGGTTACCGTCGGCATCAAAACGCTTGATCTCATAGCGAGACTTGAACTTACGCTGTTTGTTACCTTGGTAGTCCTTAATCTTGACACCACTAGCTGCCAGTGCTGCTGCATCGTCTTCCGACAATGTGATGGTCATGGAGTAGGCTCCAGTGTCCTGCCCATTGAACACGTCATGCTGGGTTAGGTTGCTGAAGTTAACTACGCCTTCTACTGTTGTTGCTGTCATGGAATAATCTCCGTTATCGTCTTAGGTTTAGCTCTAGCGAATGCCAGAACATATTAATATTATACCACACTTTTCAGTCAAAGGCTAACACGAATTTGCCTTCCTTTGGTATACTTGGGTCGTTGTCCTTGTACTCGTAAGAGAAGAAGGACACCCGTGTTGCGTTGATTGTGATCTGCTCCCCCTCATCAAACGATTGGTACGTCACCTGTTGCTTTAGATAGCATTCAGGCATACGCTGTAAAACCTCCATTAATTGCCGATATGTCATTCGTCGTCATCCTCCGTTGCCTTTGGTAGGTCATCGCTAGCTAGCTTGAGTATCTTCTCTAGCGTGTTCTTGGTCATCACTACGTTCCCCTTGTCGTCAAAGGACAGATCAAAGTCTTGACTCAGGACAAACGGTATACCACCCCAAGGGTCACGCCTCATGATCTCATTAGTGATCACACGGGCTTGTGTGTACCCTAAGCAGTATATACTGTAGTCACCACCGTCTACCAGATAGACTGATTTTTCATTCACTGTCAATTGCTTCCCTCCTAGTGCAGACCACTCGGGTCTTTTCTTTGTCAATACAGATTAATCGGCCATACAAAGGTGTACACTCTTCGACCACTGTCCTAAAACTTTTGTAGTCAATACAAACACCCTCTGGTTCTTCTAGAGTTGTACAGCTAGAAGCCATAAACATAAGTAATACTAAAGTAGTTAACCATAGTAGTTTACTACTACTGTTTACTTCTTTATTTGCTTCTTTGGTTATTACTTTAGTATATACCTTAGAAGAGGGTATCATAAGTTTCCTCCGTTGTCAATGACCCATTTGGGTAATCTTCTAGGTATTGTTCGTCAAACTCTATTCCCTCAACATTAGAAGCAGTAAGACAAATAGAGCAGATATCAAGAAAGTCACCATTTTGATCCTTCCGTGTTAATTCAAAGTCTTCCAGTATTCGATTACAGGCTTTACAACGCATCTTCCCAGCCCTCCCCGTGAATGTTCATCATCATACGTTCAAGTTGTCTAGTAGTGCATCCCCTGAGCCGCCGGTAGCAGTCTAGGCGGTACATCTCAGTCTCAAACTCTACTAGGTGCTCTAGCATTGCGTGGTCTCTAGGGTCTTGAGTAGGGCAAGGATCGTCCTCTAGCCCTTCACTGTAACCCCTCTCAAAGTCTGCTAGTGTCATACTATTTCACCTCCACATCTGTAACCGTATAATCCCGATGCACTGCTTCTGAATTATAACTGTCTGGGTAGTCCACACCAGCATATAAATCCAGCATTTCTATAGCCTTTTCCCTTGCTTGCTCTGGACTCTCTGCACTGATATTAAGTACAGCACCCTCCTCAAAAAATACACCTACTCTGTAGTCTCTCATCATTAGTCCTCATTCTCGTCTAGTTTATCGAAGTTGTACACCATGAACATCAGCCCCATGTAGACTAATACAGGTATCCATATGGGGGCTAGGAATAGCACCATAGCCCCCGTCTTTAAGTACTTCACGTGGTCTTACCTTGTAACATTGCTATCACCTCATTTATGACCATGTCCTGCTCTATTTTCCACTCCAGATCAGGGTCTTCCTCGTCGTCCTCTAGGTCGTCGTAGGCGTCCATGCGCTCGTAGTAACGCTGGTAGTCATCGTGCCACAGTTCCCATGATTCTTTAGCCATTGTTGTCGCTCCTGTCCATTAGTTCAAAGATTCCAAACGCTACCGCGAAGGATAGCCCGATTATAACACAGTCCCACCATGGTTGCCAGTCCTCAAACATTTTTAGCCCTCCTGATGAATCGCATGACAGACCAGAATCGTCTGTGATTCCTGTCAGTGTCTAACCACCCTAGCTTATCGCGTAGCCCACAGAGCAGACGCGAGTAGTTGTTAATGGTGTACTCTGGGTATCTGAAGCCCTTGCGGTTGTCATAGATGTCCCAGACGTGATCCTCGTGATTGTACCAGATGGTGTATCGTCCTATGTTCATGCTGTAGCCCTCGCGTTGATGCTGTCCTGTGTCAGTGTGTCACAATAGTCCACACCTCTGGACTTTAACCACTGATTGATGTGCTTAGACGTGGTGACGCTCCAGAAGTCCTCTGTCCTGAAATAGTTCCCCTGCGCGTCCTGTAGTGCTACCGGTGTGCTGTAGCTGAAAAACACCGTAGTACCGTCTGTGAACTCTACCTCTGTTTTGTTACTGCCTAGCTGTCGTAGTTGCATGGTCTTAAGCCCTCCTGTGGCTCGTGTGTTGACTCACTGAAAGGCACCCTACAGGATGCCCTGCAATTAGTCAACTCCCTATGCGGCTTGTCGTTCTGCTCTGTCTCTACGATAGATCGCAGACCTGATATCAATACCCAGCGCCTCCAATGCTTGCTCTGCGTCCCATAGACGATCAAAGGCCTTGTCCGCGTCGTCCTTATACAAGGCACGTAAGCCGCTATCGGAGTTGCAATCGTGTTGTTTACGCTTCGCGTAGTCAAAGTCCCAACGTGCGTCCGTGTACTCCGCGAACAGGTCGGCGATGTGATCGCCTGAGGCCTGTACTGTGTTGGCCTCTGTGTCCTTCTGTAGTGCCTTGCGTACCATTGCGCCCAGTTGCGCGTCTGTCATTCTGTTGTTCATGCTTTTGTCTCTGGGGTGGCATCGATCCCCTGTCGCCATGTGTGTATTAGGCCATAGGGTAGCCTGTAGCGCAATAACCCATATGGGTCATTACTTAAGTTGACAACAGACAACAACTTATGTTAACCGCGTGTGCGCGTGATATAGAATGCTCGCGTAGCAACAATCGTACCAACTATAGGCACCAACATAAGCCCTCACATTTGTCAACCCATGCACAAACCGTGCCAATGTTGCCACAAAAGTTATCCACAAGTTGTCCACAGACCCTGGAGTTATCCACAGACTACCCACAACTCTGGATAACCTGTGTGTAACCTGTGGATAACTTTAGGGGCGGGGGAGGGGGTTGACTTGTGTTTACTATTGTAGTAGCACCTTAAGCACAAAATAGGTCAAAATTAGAAAAAATAAGCAATAATCAATGCCGTGTAACCTGTTGTTTTTACTCAAGAAACTACACACTACGTATTTACAACAAAAATAGCTTGACTTTCGTGTAAACTTATGTTATACTATTGTTGTAATTAGGGACAATTTGTGTTATGGCCGAAGAAGTTAAAAAAAGAGGTCGTGGCAGACCCCGGAAGTCAGAAGTAGCCGCTGTAAAACCCGGAAACAAGGGTGTAGTTGGTAGACCAAAGGGTGACGCAGCGATAATCAATGAGTACAAGGCTAGAATGTTAGCTAGCCCTAAGTCTCGTAAGGTGTTAGAGACTATTTTTGATGCTGCTTTGGACAACGACCATAAGAATCAGGCTGCTGCTTGGAAACTTGTGATGGACCGTATACTACCAGTGGGTGCTTTTGAAAAAGACGTAGTAAAAGACGGTGGTAGAAACGCTATACAAATTAATATTACCGGTGTTGGTACTGCTGAAGTTAATACTCCAGAAATTATAGAGGGAGAAGTAGTAGATGGCTACGAAGGAGGCAGCAAGTGAGTCTTAAGTACTTCAAACGTGAAGAATTTGACTGTCAAGTATCAGGTACTAACAACATGGAAATGGACTTCCTTCAAAAGCTAGACAAGTTGCGCGGAGCGTGTGGCTTTCCCTTTGAAGTGACTAGTGGGTATCGACACCCAACACTTCATCCCATAGAACGAAAAAAAGACATACCGGGAACACACGCGCAGGGGATTGCGGCTGACATAAAAATAACAAATGCCGCCCACCGCCACGCTATTGTCAGCAAAGCACTTGACATGGGTTTTACAGGCATTGGTGTTGCTGATGACTTTGTTCATGTTGATACTCGTGGTACTACTCCTGTTATTTGGACTTACTAATGCTTCATACAAAACACATCACGCTAACAAACGCTACTGAGCAGACGTTATTTACTATACCAACAGGCTATACAATACATATTGTGTATATCTTTATTGCCAACCATGGTGGCAGTACAAACCAAGTAAGTCTTTGGTGGGAAACAGGCGGTGTAGACCAAATGTACTTTTTTGACAGTACTAGTATTGGATCAGGTAATAAAGAAATACTAGGAGGTCAAAACGACAAAGGCATCTTTGTTTTGCACAATGGAGATACTGTAAAAACTCAAGCATCTTCAGCAACAGGGCAGATGGAAGTAGCAGTTACTTTTGAGCTTTTAGAAAGACCAACAGCGTTTAATAACTTTAATGGATCTTAATATTGAACTACTGCCTTGGCAGCAAGAAGTCTGGGCAGACGACACTCGTTTCAAGATTGTAGCGGCAGGACGAAGAACGGGTAAATCAAGACTAGCCGCATGGATGTTAATAGTAAATGCTCTTCAGGCCGATAGGGGACACGTATTTTACGTTGCTCCAACACAAGGACAAGCCCGAGACATCATGTGGCAAACCCTTCTGGAGCTTGGGCATCCTGTTATTGCTGGCAGCCACATCAACAACTTGCAAATCAAGCTCGTCAATGGAGCCACCATTAGCCTCAAGGGTGCTGACCGACCAGAGACAATGCGAGGTGTTAGTCTTAAGTTCTTAGTGTTGGACGAATACGCAGACATGAAACCTGATGTATTTGAACAAATCCTGAGACCTGCCTTGGCTGACCAAAAAGGCTGTGCAATGTTTATTGGTACGCCTATGGGAAGGAACCATTTCTACGAGTTGTATAAGTATGCGGAGCTTGGTGATGATGAAACGTACAAAGCATGGCACTTTACTTCTTACGATAATCCTCTTCTTGATCCGTCTGAAATCGATATTGCAAAGCGCTCTATGTCTTCTTATGCGTTTCGTCAGGAATTTATGGCGTCGTTTGAAGCCCGTGGCTCAGAGATGTTCAAGGAAGATTGGGTTAAAGTTAGTGAAGTGGGTCCGGACGTAGGAGACTATTACATTGCTGTTGACTTGGCAGGATTTGAAGAAGTCAATAAAAAAAGAACCAAAAATAGTAAGCTTGACGAAACAGCCATTGCCGTGGTTAAGGTCAATGAGCATGGTTGGTATGTTGACAATATCATATACGGTAGATGGACACTTGACGAAACAGCAGCTAAGATATTTCAGGCCGTTAGAGATTACCGTCCCGTATCCGTTGGTATCGAAAGAGGTATTGCTAAACAAGCAGTAATGTCTCCTTTGTTGGATATGCAAAAGCGTTACGGTATGTTTTTTAGAGTAGAAGAACTAACACACGCAAACAAAAAGAAAACAGACAGGGTAATGTGGGCACTCCAAGGTCGTTTTGAAAACGGCTACATTACTTTAAACAAAGGCGAATGGAACAGTAGATTCCTTGATCAACTATTTCAGTTCCCTGATCCATTAACACACGATGACTTAATAGACGCTTTGGCGTACATCGATCAGTTGGCTAACGTAGCGTATGACTATAGCTACGAAATTGAAGACCATGAAATACTTGACGTGGTAGCAGGGTACTAATATGACAGAACTTTATGAACAAGATCCATTACTAGTAGAAGAATCTATTGAAGAATGGGTCATGACTAAATGTGAGGATTGGCGCGATTATTATGAATCAAATTATGAAGGACGCTTTGAAGAGTATTATCGACTCTGGCGTGGCATTTGGGATCCTGCTGACAGCGAGCGTCGCAGTGAGCGTTCCCGTATTATTTCTCCTGCACTACAGCAAGCTGTTGAGTCTAACGTAGCAGAACTAGAAGAAGCTACTTTTGGACGTGGTAAATGGTTTGACGTTGCTGACAACCTAGGTGACACAAACAAGCAGGACGTACTGTTCCTTCGTAACAAACTAACCGAAGACTTTGAAGACTGTATGATTCGTAAGTCTGTTGCTGAATGTTTGATCAACGCTGCTGTATTTGGTACAGGTGTTGGTGAGATTGTTATTGAAGAAATGAAAGAGATGGCTCCAGCAACACAGCCTATTATGGGTGGTGATTTACAAGCAGTAGGCGTAAGTGTTACTGACCGTGTTAAAGTAAAGCTTAAGCCTGTACTACCACAGAACTTCTTGATTGATCCTGTTGCTACGTCAGTTGAAGACGCTATGGGTGTGGCTATTGATGAGTTTGTTAGCCGACACCAAGTAGAACTACTACAAGAACAAGGCGTATATCGTGATGAATACGTTGGTCCTGCTGCTCCCGATACTGACCTTGAGCCTGATCAAGACCTTACTATTTACAACGACGACAAGGTACGTTTAACTAAGTACTACGGTTTAGTGCCACGAGAGCTTCTAGATTCCGCTACAGGCGACGATGACTCTGAAGAGGTAGCAGAGGCAGGGTCAGATTCAAAGTACGTAGAAGCCGTTGTAGTGATTGCTAACGGGGGTATCTTGCTTAAGGCTGAAGCTAACCCTTACATGATGGAAGATCGTCCTGTAGTAGCGTTTCCTTGGGACGTAGTACCCGGTCGCTTCTGGGGTCGTGGTGTTTGTGAAAAAGGTTACAACAGCCAGAAAGCACTTGACACTGAGTTAAGAGCTAGAATCGACGCACTAAGCCTTACTATTCATCCAATGATGGCTATTGATGCTACTCGTCTACCACGAGGTGCTAAACCTGAGATTAGACCCGGTAAGATGATATTAACTAACGGAGATCCTCGTGAAGTACTGCAACCGTTTAACTTCGGACAAGTCAGTCAGATTACCTTTGCACAAGCCGGAGCGCTACAACAGATGGTACAACAGGCTACCGGAGCCGTGGACTCAGCAGGAATTGCTGGTCAGGTTAATGGCGAGGCTACTGCCGCCGGTATTTCTATGTCTCTTGGGGCTATTATTAAACGCCATAAGCGTACTCTGATTAACTTCCAGCAGTCATTCCTTATCCCGTTTGTTAAGAAAGCTGCTTATCGTTATATGCAGTTTGATCCTGAGAACTACCCTGTTGCTGACTACAAGTTCAACGCAAGCAGTACTCTTGGTATTATTGCACGAGAGTACGAAGTCACACAGCTTGTACAGTTGTTGCAGACTATGGATCGACAGTCACCGTTGTACAACACACTGATCCAGTCAATTATTGACAACATGAACTTATCTAACCGTGAAGAGTTGTTAGCGGCTATGGCTCAAGCAATGCAGCCTAACCCACAAGCACAGCAGATGGCTCAAATGGCACAACAAGCACAACTGGAGTTCCAGCAGTCTCAGACAGCAGCACTGTCAGCTCAGGCTCAAGAGTCTAACGCTAGGGCGTCTAAGCTTGCTGCTGAAGCTATGGCTGTACCGCAAGAACTTGAGATTGACAAAATTAATGCTATTACTCGTAACCTAAAAGAAGGTGACGCTGAAGATAAAGAGTTTGAACGACGTATGCGCGTTGCTGAAACTCTCCTTAAAGAAAAGCAAATAGAAGGTAAAAACAATGTTAATGACAACCAGAGAGTTTCAACTCCTAACAGACAAAATCAGCCAGCAGTTTCAAGACCAATGGAACCGCTTGGAGGAGCTGGAACGCAAGGTGGAGGAACTCAGTAATGCCAAAGTCGAAAGACCCAAAGCTAGCACGAGCAGGAGTAAGCGGGTACAACAAACCAAAAAGGACTCCTAATCATCCTACTAAAAAGTTTGTAGTAGTTGCCAAGGAAGGTGACAAGACTAAGACTATCCGATTTGGTGACGCTAAGATGACCATCAAGAAGGATCAACCAGCACGACGTAAGTCCTTTAGGGCACGTCATAAGTGCGACACTAATCCACCTAGTAAACTAACAGCACGATACTGGTCGTGTAAGAAATGGTAAGGAGATTTTTATGCCAATGGTAAACGGAAAAAAATACGCATATACAGCAGCAGGTAAGAAAAAAGCTAAAGACGCTGCAAAAAAAGCAGGTAAAAAGGTTAGCTATGCCAAAAACAAAAAGTAAAAAAGCTAACGACGCTTGTGCAAAGAAGGTTAAATCCAGATACAAAGTTTGGCCTTCTGCGTATGCTTCAGGTGCTGTAGTTAAATGCCGTAAGGTAGGTGCAAAGAACTGGGGTAACAAAAGTGGCCGTAAGAAAAAGTAAGAAGGGTGCTGCCCTTAAAAAGTGGTTCAAAGAAGAATGGATTGACGTAAAGACAGGTAAACCCTGTGGACGTAAGTCTGCAAAGGGCGGTAGCAAACGTCCGTATCCTTCTTGTAGACCCAAAGCCGTTGCTGCAAAAATGACAAAGGCTGAAAAGGCTTCATCAGCACGACGTAAAACAGGACCAGCTAAAATTAAACACGCAGTCACAGCTTCAGGTAGACGTAGAAAGACTACAAGAAAAGCTTGACATTTGTGTAAAAGTATGCTATACTATAACTATAGTTTAACCAAAGAGATATTATGACACCAGAGCTTGAAACTTACTACAACAACTACTTTGATCTCTTCAATAGCGAAGGTTTCAAACAACTCTTAGTAGAAATATCTAACAATGCTACTCAATTAGCTGACATTCAGTCGGTTAAAGATGCTGAAGAACTATTCTTTCGTAAAGGCCAAGTTGCTGCATTTGCTACTATAATTAACTTACAGTCTACTATAGAAGCAGCCAGAGAACAAGTTGTAGCCGAAGAAGCAGGTAGTTTGGATGTATAAAGTATATGATTTTAGATGTGACAATGGTCATGTCTTTGAAGATTTTGTAGAGTCAGGTATTACAACCAGTAGGTGCGGTTGTGGTGCCAACGCTACGAAGTTAGTGTCTGCCCCGTCTTTTCACTTAGAAGGTGCGTCCGGTGACTTCCCGGGCCAACACATGAAATGGGTGAAGGAGCACGAAAAAGCAGGTAAAAAACAACCTCCACAATGATTATAATCACGGAGTTTAATAATGTCAAGAGCAATGATTGTAGATCCACAACCTGAAGAGGAGAATGTGGACGAGATCGAAACCAACGAAGTTAACGAGATTCAACAAGAAGAAGTAGTTGAGCAACCTCAAGAAGAACCAAGCTTACCAGAGAAGTACCAAGGCAAGTCTTTAGAAGAAGTAGTACAGATGCATCAGGAAGCTGAGAAGCTCCTTGGTCGTCAGTCTTCTGAAGTAGGTGAACTTCGTAAAGTCGTGGATGATTACATCAGTACTCAAACACAATCAGCACCTCAACCACAACATGTTGAGCCTGAAGACGATATAGACTATTTTACGGACCCTCAAGGCGCTGTCAATCGTGCTATTGAGAACCATCCTAAGATTAGAGAAGCACAAGAGTATTCACAGCAGTACAAGCAACAAGCTGCTTTGGCTACCCTTAGTAACAAACATCCAGATATGCAAGAGATCCTTGGTGATTCTAAGTTTGCAGAATGGATTAAAGCTTCAAAGATTAGGACTCAGTTGTTTGTACAAGCTGACCAAGAGTACAATGCTGACGCTGCTGATGAACTGTTTACACTCTGGAAAGAACGAAAGACAGTAACTCAGCAAACTGCTCAAGTTGAAAAACAAGCACGTAAGCAACAACTCAAGTCAGCTAATACCGGCAACGCACGAGGTAGTGCTGAAGGGACACGTAAGAAAGTATATCGTAGGGCCGACATTATTAAACTAATGCGAGACGACCCAGAGCGTTACCAAAGTTTAGCCAATGAAATCATGGCAGCTTACGCAGAGGGTCGTGTAAAATAATCTATTAGGAGATTAACATGGCTACTACAACTTATACTAGTTCACCGGCAGCAGCGGCCTTTACCGCTAAGACCGAAGCATCAGCGTTTATCCCAGAAATCTGGAGTGACGAAGTAATTGCTGCTTACCAGAAAAACCTGAAGATGGCACCGCTTGTCAAGAAGATTACTATGACAGGCAAGAAGGGTGACCGTATTCACGTTCCTGTACCCGTTCGTGCAGATGCAAACCCTAAAGACGCTGACACTGCGGTTACTGTAATTGCAAACACTGAAGACGAAATTACAATTGACGTAAATCGTCACTTTGAGTACTCTCGTCTTATCGAAGACATCGTAGAAGTACAGGCACTTAACAGCCTCCGTCAGTTCTACACTGAAGACGCTGGTTATGCACTTGCTAAAAAGGTTGACACTGACCTCCACCAAGTTGCTACAGCTTTCCGTATTGACGGTGCTAACGCTGCCATAGGTTCTACCAACGTACTCCACACTGGTCTTCCCGGCAGCTACGTACACAGCTCTTGTTTCTTTAACAATGTTGCTGACAATACTGTTGGAACTGTTGCTTTTGCTGAAGACACAGTAACTGCTGCTGACGTATTTACTGACGACTTCTTCCGTGACATGATTCAGAAGATGGACGACAACGACGTTCCTATGGACAACCGTTGCTTGGTAATTCCACCTTCAGTACGTAACCAGATCCTCGGTATTCAGCGTTACGTGTCTTCTGACTTCGTAAGCGGCCAACCAGTTGCAAGCGGCCTTATCGGTAACTTGTACGGTGTAGACATTTACGTGTCGTCTAACTGTGAAGTTATTGAGACTCTTGCTGAAAACGGCGCTGCTACTGGTGCTGCTGAAGTACGTGCTGGACTCTTGTTCCACCGTGATGCTGTCGTCCTTGCTGAGCAGATGTCTGTACGTTCACAGACTCAGTACAAGCAGGAGCACTTGTCAACTCTGTACACTGCTGACACCCTCTACGGTGTTGAGTGCTACCGTCCTGAAGCTGGTTTTGTTCTGGCTCTGCCAAACTAAGACTAAGTTAAAACTCAAGGGGTCAGCAATGGCCCCTTTACCTTTTCTGACTCAGGAGAACATCCATGTCACGTTTAGCTAAAGATACTAACTCAGCACCTATCCAGTGTCTCCGTCCCGGAGCTACACAAACTGTTTCTGTGTCTGGTACTGCTGCATCTTCTACTTCTATTTCTCAACGAGTAACTCGTATTGTTGCCACTACAGACGTACACATTAGCGTCTCTGGTACTGCAACTACAAGTAGCTACTATATTCCTGCCAACACGGTAGAATTTATCCACACTTTTTCAGGAGACACCATTAGCTTCATTACCGACGGTACATCAGGTACAGCTTACGTTTCGGAGATGGACTAATGTTTGGGGCCGTACTAAACAGGCTAGCTACGTCTGTTAGACGGGCTTTGTCTCAATATGCTGTTGGTGCCAATGAACCTGAGTTGGCACTTAACTTTATAGACAACGAGTACATTACTAATAACTCTACGTCTACCTTTGCTTCCGCAGTCACCCACGCCCGAGCTGGCAATGCCACTATGACGGACGGCTATGGGCCTAACGTAGTTGTTAACGGAACTTTCGACAGTGGTTTAAGTAGCTGGACAACAGGTGCTGGTAGCTCGTCTGTAACGTGGTTATCTTCAGGTTGTGTTTTTATTGATAGGAACGGCGGATCGTATGAGGATCATATTCAGCAGACTCTTAGCGTAACTGCTGGAAAATCATATATTGTTAGCTTCCAAATCAAAGACATATCACACGAAATAGGTGTAAGAATTGACGGTTCTACGCAGGGTAGCACTTTTTCATCAAAAGGAACGCATGAGGTTGTCTTTAACGCTTCCTCGTCATCAGTAGAGCTTGGCTTTGGAGCTACAGGATCAACGTCTGCGACTGTAGAAATAGATTCTGTGTCAGTCCGAGAGATGCCTGTCATCAAATGGGGGCCGCATAATCTGCTGAGAAATAGCGAAGATCTTTCGGCGTTTACTTTACAGAACGCAACTGTCACAAATAACGATACGACTGCTCCAGATGGCACACAAACAGCAGACAAATTAGTCAGTGACAGTGGATCAACTTTTCATTTGGCGTTAAGTCCGACTACGGGAGTAAACGCCAAAGCCACAGGTGCCGTTTTCCTAAAAGCAGATGAGTTCCGTTACGGCGGTGTAGTCATACGAGTCAACAGTGCTACTGACAGATACGCGGTACTTTTTGATTTACAAACAGGCGCGGTAGCAGACACGCTAAGTAGCGGCTCGCCTTTAGATCCGTTTTATTCTATAGAAGACGTAGGTAACGGTTGGTATTTATGTAGCGTTGGCATGGACGACGTTACTGATTTTGCATTAGTCGTCTCTGGACACCCGACGGACACAATATCCGACATAAACTTTTCGCACACAGGCGACGGATCATCAGGAATCTACGCATGGGGCGCACACCTCTACCGATCTGACTTAGGCGGCATGGTAGACAACCCTGAGCGTGGAGACTCATACGTCCCTACAACATCAGCGGCTGTCTACCTCCCACGCATAGGCCACCACGTCTATAACGGCTCTGCATGGGTTAACGAGGGCGTACTGGCTGAGTCTGAGGCTAGGACTAACATATTGCCTAAAAGCGGTGAATTTAACACTTGGAGCACACGCATAAAAGTCACTGTGACTGATGATGCTGAAATTTCACCTGATGGAACACAATCAGCGTCAACCGTTGTGCCTACAGCCGTAAGTGGTGAGCATTATGTGCAATATGATCTTACTTCAAATACAGGCACTTTCACTGATTCAGCCTATGTAAAAGCTGATGGATATAAACGAGTATTTATCCGCCCAGTCCACGTAGGCGCAACAGAAGGCGCAACGCAAAATGTAGAGTTTGACGTAGAAGCTGGCACAGTTCTAAATGCACCATCAGGTACTACGGGAACAATACAAGATATAGGCAATGGCTGGTATAGAATTGCGGCCACATATACTGTATCAGGAACAATCACAGGCGCTTATGGCTTTAGAGTTCAAATTTTAGAAAATACAGGCGCTGGCAGTTTTACTGGCGACGGTACATCAGGCATCCAAGTCTATGGCGCACAACGTGAGGAAGCATCCACACCCTCATCGCTAATCCCAACGTCTGGCTCTACCGTAACCAGAGCGGCTGAGACATTCACTATCCCATCAGCTAACCTACCGTGGAGCGGCACAGCCGTCTCTATCGGCATGGAAGGTAGGGTGACTTATGCTGATACGGGTAGCTCTGTAGAAGTATATTTATACTACTGGAACTTAGATGCTGATAACTTTATTAGAAGTAGAATTAGGACAGACTCTACGAAAACAGGACAGTTGCAACCTTTTCAAGAAGCATTAGGAACACAAGACGGTAGTGCAACAAGCGATACTTATTTTAGTCCTGATGTTTTGGTTCCTTACAACACTGCTAGCAGACACGGCTCAACCTTCATTCAGGGTGCAGAATCAGGCGTATCATTCTCAGAAAACTCGACTCCTACGGCTCTCCCTGATCTCTCTAGCACTGACTTGAATCTAGCCTATACCTACATGGGCACCATTGGCACCTTCCGTGTATGGGACAAAGACATCACCGATGACGGCCTTGTAGAGGCAACCAATCCATCGCTAGAGCCATCCCTGAGCCTAACCTTTGAAGGCACTGGTACTAATTCGTTTGTTGTTAATGATTGGAGTGAATGATGGGAACCAAAGTACATAACAACTACGAAGATCTAATCACGTTTACTAGAGCCTCTGGCGGCCATGCGTTGCGCCCTGTTAGCTATGGTAGCGAGCTTGTAACTAATGGGACGTTTGATAGTGATGTCACTAGCTGGCCTTCTAGCTCTGCGACATTCGTAACTGATAACTCTGATCCATACGAAGGCGATAATTCCGCTCTTTTAACGGCAAGTGGAGGAGCAGGACGAGCAGTTCAAAATGTGACAACTGAAGTGGGTAAGCTTTATCGTTTATCTTGCTTTGTAAAGTACAACAGCGGTGATACTAGCTCTGTCGAGATCTTTGAAGTAGTAGAAAATAATTCTCAAACATTAGTTACTAGCAGTGATACGGATTGGAGGCAACTCAGCTATAACTTTGTTGCAACTTCTACCACAAGCCAAATACGAATTCGAGAAAGAGGAACAAACGACAACGCTTCGTTTTTTATAGATAACGTATCCCTTAAAGAAGTCACCTTCGACGAATCAGGCGGCACCCTAACGCTCTTTGAGCATCCCAATAACGTGCCCCGTGTAGAGTACGATGCAGACAGTAACAGGCTGGGTTTGCTGATTGAGGAAGCTAGGACTAATCTGTTTACTTACAGCTTACTACTAACTGAATACTGGTCAAAAAATAACGCCAGTTTATCAGCCAATCAGGCAACGGCTCCTGATGGAACACTGACAGCGTCAGAAATGATTCCAACAGCATCGGCTAATCAAAGTTTTATTAATTTAAACCGATCTGTAACAAGTGGGACTACTTACACTCAGTCTATTTTTGTAAAACAAAAAGATACGTCTTGGTTTCAAATAGCACCCTCTACAGGTTTTGCCGCAAGTTATCAAAACTTTAATATAGCAACAGGCTCATTAGGCAGTGGAGATGTTACATCGAACGACGGAAGCGCCTCTATCCAAAACGTGGGTAATGGTTGGTATCGATGCTCAGTTACTATGCCATGCAATGCTACCGAATCTGCTGGACGTATGGTTTTTGTTTATATGACAGGGGATGACGGAAGAATAAACACAGACGGAACATCTACGCCAGACGGTACAGAAGGTGTTTACGTTTGGGGCGCTCAACTAGAGGAAGGCTCATTCCCCACAAGCTACATCAAGACTACAGGAAGCACAGCAACACGCTCTGCCGATACAGTGGAAATCAGTGGAGATGTGTTTGGTTTAAACGACAAAGAAGGAACAATGGTTGTTGAGTTCGATCAAACCTATGTCGAAGGTGGTACAGGATTTCCAAGGGCGGTGGAACTAGGAAACGACAGCACCTCAGTACAGCGTTGTAATATTTATATCACTGAAAGCACTAACAGGCTTACAGCGGCATTGAATACAAACAACGTCAACCAAGGTATTTTAGCTCTTAATACGAGTTTGACTGGAACATTACCAATGAC